>Ga0222427_100077_pt1 | contig 260045 bp, 252 predicted proteins | sample 2B20Ametagenome_FD_182890 | JGI IMG/M metagenome (GOLD analysis project Ga0222427, IMG submission 182890) | Enriched microbial communities from leaf-cutter ant dump, University of Wisconsin, Madison, United States - 2B20A (version 2) | ecosystem: Environmental > Terrestrial > Nest > Insects...
GCAAGATTTTTTTGAAGTTTTTTTTGAAAAAATTTTCTTCGTTTTTCTTACTCAATATCCTAAAGAACTTCCCTGTTTTGCGGGTGGCAAAGGTAAATCACTTTTTTATTTCTCGCAAATCTTTTTTGACTTTTTTTCCAACCTTAGTCAATCCCAATCTGCCGTACTTTACTTCAATGAACTCCCTTATTGCGGCTGCAAAACTAGAACCTTTTTTTAACTTCACAAACTTTATCAAACCTTTTTTTAAATCTTTTTCTTAATACACTCATTACAAAGACTTAACAATATCAATTTTTTTTAATTGCTTTGACGCCGTTGGCGTCATCCCTCGGTTTTATTGGGGTTCTGCCTTTTTTTATCCCTAAAAAGCCAGACCTGACAGGTTACAAAAAACTGTCAGGTGCTCCAAAATCAGTAACATCATACCTATATATAGTATAATTCCGGCAATCCTTAGGCTATAAAAACTTATTTAATAAAAAGTATTACTAAAAAAAAGCCCGATTTAAATCAATGTAAAATATTTGAATTATACTACCTATATATATTGTATGTATTTCTCTAAACTTTTATATTTGCGCTTTATAAATTTAATATATGATAAAGATTACATTACCCGATGGTTCGGTAAAGGAGTTTGCACAAGGTGTAACTCCGATGGATGTTGCCAAAAGCATTAGTGAAGGATTGGCCCGAAATGTTATTTCGGCTTCTTTTAATGGTACAACAGTTGAAACCACGACCGAATTAACCACGGACGGTGCTCTTGTATTGTATACCTGGAATGATAAAGAAGGAAAAAAAGCTTTCTGGCATTCCACTTCACACGTAATGGCGCAAGCTTTACAGGAAATGTATCCGGGTGTTAAACTAACAATTGGTCCGGCTATTGACAATGGTTTTTACTATGACGTCGATTTTGGTGATCAAAGAATTACTGATGCCGACTTTAAAGCCATTGAAGATCGTGTACTTGCTATTTCAAAAGAAAAACACGAATTCACAATGCGTTCTGCCACAAAAGCCGAAGCCCTGGAATTTTACGCTAAAGAAAACAATCCCTATAAAACAGAATTAATCGAGAACCTGGAAGATGGAACGATTACTTTCTGTGATCATGCTACTTTTACCGACTTGTGTCGTGGTGGTCATATTCCGAACACCGGAATCATCAAAGCCATGAAAATATTATCGGTAGCCGGAGCGTATTGGAGAGGAGATGAAAAAAACAAACAGTTAACCCGTGTTTACGGTATTTCATTCCCAAAACAAAAAGATCTGACCGATTATCTGGAATTATTAGAAGAAGCCAAACGTCGCGACCACAGAAAACTTGGAAAAGAATTGGAATTATTCCATTTCTCCCAACGTGTAGGACAAGGTCTTCCTTTATGGTTACCAAAAGGGGCTGCTTTACGCGATCGTTTGGAGCAATTCCTTAAAAAAGCGCAGAAAAAAGCCGGATACGAACAAGTTGTTTCACCACATATCGGACAAAAAGAACTTTATGTGACTTCCGGACACTACGCCAAATATGGAGCCGACAGCTTCCAACCGATCCATACACCGGCTGAAGGAGAGGAATTTTTATTAAAACCAATGAACTGTCCGCACCACTGTGAGATCTATAATGCAAAACCGTGGAGTTATAAAGACCTTCCGAAACGTTATGCTGAATTTGGAACCGTATACCGTTACGAACAAAGTGGTGAATTACACGGTTTAACCCGTGTTCGAGGATTTACTCAGGATGATGCACACATTTTCTGTACGCCGGAACAATTGGATGCAGAGTTTAAAAACGTAATTGACCTGGTACTTTACGTATTTGGCTCCTTAGGTTTTGAAAACTTTACGGCTCAGATTTCGTTACGTGACCCGGAAAAACCGGAAAAATACATCGGATCGGATGACAACTGGGATAAAGCGGAAAATGCAATTATCAATGCAGCCAAAGAAAAAGGACTGAATACGACAGTAGAATACGGAGAAGCCGCTTTCTACGGTCCGAAACTGGACTTTATGGTAAAAGATGCCTTAGGAAGAAGCTGGCAATTAGGAACTATTCAGGTAGATTACAACCTACCGGAACGTTTCGATTTGACTTATAAAGGCTCTGATAATGAGCTACATCGTCCGGTAATGATCCACCGTGCACCATTCGGATCGATGGAACGTTTTATTGCGATTTTACTGGAACACACTGGAGGAAATTTCCCACTTTGGCTAATGCCGGAGCAGGCTATAATCCTGTCTTTGAGCGAGAAATATGAAAATTATGCCAAAAAAGTTTTAGATTTGCTAGAAAATCACGAAATTCGCGCCCTAATTGATAATCGTAACGAAACGATTGGTAAGAAAATCCGGGAAGCTGAAGTTCAGAAACTACCGTTTATGCTGATTGTTGGAGAAGAAGAAGAAAAGAACGGTACGATTTCGGTACGTCGTCACGGCGATTCCGGAAAATCAAATCAGACCATGACAATTGAACAATTTGCTTCTTTAGTACAAGAAGAAATTAATAAGACATTAAAATCATTCTAAGTTTAACTTAAATTTTTAGAGCCATAGCAATTAGAAACAACAGGGGCTTTCAGCCCAGAGTAGAAAAAAAGGATCCGCACAGAACAAACAATGCTATCCGTGTTCCTGAGGTTCGCCTTGTAGGAGAGAACATTGAGCCAGGTGTTTACAAAACATCACTGGCCTTACAAATGGCAGAAGAGCAAGAATTGGATTTGGTTGAAATCTCTCCCAATGCCGCTCCTCCGGTTTGTAAAATAATGGATTACAAAAAGTTTCTTTACGAACAAAAGAAGCGGGATAAAATGCTAAAAGCTAAATCTTCGCAAATTGTTGTAAAAGAGATTCGCTTTGGACCTCAGACAGATGAACACGATTATGAGTTCAAGAAAAAGAATGCTGAAAAGTTCCTTAAAGAAGGATCCAAATTAAAAGCATTCGTATTCTTTAAAGGACGTTCGATCATCTATAAAGAGCAAGGACAGATTTTATTATTACGTCTTGCTCAGGATCTTGAAGAATTCGGAAAAGTGGAAGCACTTCCGGTACTTGAAGGTAAGCGTATGATTATGTTCATTGCACCTAAAAAGAAAAAGCAATAAGCGACTTTCTTTTTACCATTTTAATCAACGGACTTTTAGAGTCCCTGATATAATATTGCAGTTTGTTTTTCAGATTGTAATCAAAATAATAAGTAAGATAAATCTAATACCTAGGAAGAAAATGCCTAAAATGAAAACTAAATCTAGTGCTAAGAAACGTTTTAAAGTTACTGGCTCTGGAAAAATCAAGAGAAAGCACGCTTTTAAAAGTCACATTTTGACTAAAAAATCTAAAAAGCGTAAATTAGCTTTAACTCACGCGGCTTTGGTTCACCCATCTGACGTTAAGAGTGTAAAAGAACAATTAAGAATTATCTAATCGTTCTTTCGGTTAAAACAATTTAATAACCCTGGAGCAGTGCCTCGAATCCTGGTATTCGCCAAGAACCTGAAAAGGTCGCCTGCTACAAAAACAATTTAAGAATTATGCCAAGATCAGTAAATTCAGTTGCTTCAAGAGCTAGAAGAAAAAGAGTATTGAAGCAAGCCAAAGGATTCTTTGGAAGACGTAAAAACGTTTGGACAGTAGCGAAAAACGCGGTAGAAAAAGCAATGCAATATGCTTACCGTGGAAGAAAGCAAAAAAAGAGAAATTTCCGTGCATTATGGATTATGCGTATTAACGCTGGTGCACGTTTACACGGAATGAGTTATTCTCAATTCATGGGTAAAATCAAAGCTAACAACATCGAATTGAACCGTAAAGTTCTTGCCGATTTAGCAATGAACCACCCTGAAGCTTTCGCAGCTATCGTAACTAAAATTAAATAAAACGTTTGTTAAACATATTTATCTTACTTATTACAAAGCCCATTCGCAAGAATGGGTTTTTTGTTTTTAGGAACAACAGAAACATTTCGGTTTCTTTATAATTGTACTACCTTTGTCGTCTATTGTATTCAAATGAAAAAAGATATTTCTTCCGGCACTGCCAAAACCTTACATCCGCGTAACCAACACAACAGCCGTTACGATTTTGATTTCCTGATTTCGGTCTATCCGGAACTTGAAACCTATACCACCACTACTCCGTTTGGTGATACGAGTATTGATTTTGCGAATCCCGATGCCGTTAGAATTCTTAATAAAAGTCTTTTAAAGGCTTATTACGCGATCGATTACTGGGAACTTCCCAAAACCAACCTTTGTCCTCCTATTCCGGGGCGTGCCGATTATATCCATTATATCGCGGATATTTTAGCTGAAAACAATTCCGGAAAAATCCCAACCGGTAATACGGTACGTATCCTGGATATCGGTACCGGCGCCAGTTGTATTTATCCGATCATCGGTCACCAGGAATATGGCTGGTCCTTTATGGGAACAGAAGTAGACAAGCCGGCTAAGAATACAGCCGAAACGATCGTTTTAAAAAATCCGAATCTTAAAAATGAGATTAGCGTTCGTTTACAACCCAGCAAGCGTCAGGTTTTTAAAAATATTATTGGAGAATCGGAGCAATTCGATTTTACCATTTGTAATCCGCCGTTCCACGATTCGCGGGAAGCAGCCACCAAAGGAACCGAGCGAAAACTTAAAAATCTTGGAAAAAATACAGCCGGAAAACCGGTACTTAACTTTAGCGGTCAAAATAACGAATTATGGTGTGAAGGCGGCGAACGCGCGTTTATCACAAACATGATTTATGAAAGCGTACACTTCCAGTCGCAATGTCTTTGGTTTTCGACTTTGGTTTCCAAAAATGAAAACCTAAAAGCGTTTTATTCCGTTTTAAAGAAAGTCAAAGCCGTAACGGTAAAAACTGTCAATATGGAACAGGGTAATAAAGTGACCCGTATTTTAGTCTGGTCATTCCAGGACGAAAACCGACAAAAAAATTGGAGTGCAGATCGATTCAGCAGTTCAAAATAGCGCTAAAATCCGATTTTAAAAGATAGACATTCCGGTTTTGGTTGTGAGTAGCTCGAGCGCATTCATTCCCAATTCCGAATTTCCTTTTTCGTTTAATCGCGGACTCCAGGTTGTAACGGTAAAATTTTTAGGATATAAAGCCGCGATACCACCGCCGATTCCGCTTTTACCGGGTAATCCCACTTTATAGGTAAACTCGCCGGATTCGTCGTAAAAACCACACATCTGCATTAGTGCGTTTAATCGTTTCGCCTGACTTTGAGTGAGCACCTGCTGACCACTTTTGGTAATTCCGCCATTGGCAAAAAAGAAAAAAGCATGTGCCAGTTCTTTACAGCTCATTTCGATAGAACACTGAAAAAAGTAAAAATCCAGAACGGTGTCCACATCATTTTCGATATTGCCAAATGATTTGATAAAATTGGCCAAAGCTACATTCCGGAATCCGGTTTGCTTTTCCGATTCGGCAACACTGCGATTAAAATCAATATTCGGACTTCCGGACAAGGTTCGAACAAAATTCAGAAATTCATTTTTAGGATCTTTTAATTGTGACACCAACATATCGGCCACCACAATCGCTCCGGCATTAATAAACGGATTGCGGGGTATTCCTTTTTCGTATTCCAACTGAACAAGCGAATTAAACGGATTCCCGGAAGGTTCTACTCCTACCCGTTCCCACATCCGTTCGCCCAATAGCGAAAACGCCATGGCAACCGTTAGTGTTTTGGAAATACTCTGAATGGAGAATTTTTCGTCACTGTTTCCAATACCAAAATCATCGCCATTAAGTGTCGTAAGGTGCATTCCGAACTTATCGGGATCAACTTTAGCCAATTCGGGAATGGTTTCCGTAACAGTTCCGGTCACCGGTAATCGTTTTATTTGTTGGTATATTTCCTGAAGAATAGCAGTATAATTCATGCGGTAGCTTTAATTGAACCACAAAAATATGCTTTTTCCCAAAAACTGTCGTTATTGAAACGACAAACTATCGAGACTGACAATCTTGTTCTGGATGGCATAAACCACCAATCCGGCCACATTTTTAGAATCGGTCTTTAACAACAGATTGTTACGATGTCCTTCAACGGTTCTTGGACTGATAAACAATTTTTCAGCAATTTCGTTTGTATTCATCTGACCACAGATAAGACGGAGAATTTCGATTTCGCGATTCGTCAGATAATCTTCATCCAGATTGGTTTTGGATTTTTTCTGTTCGAGAATCATGTTCTCATTCACCACCTGCATCACAAAATCGTTATAGTAAAAACCTTTGTCCATTACCTCATTTATCGTAAACAGCATTTCGGTTGGTGATGCATTTTTAACCAGATAGGACGCCGCGCCAACCTGAACCATATTGGCAATAAACGGTTTGGAATCGTAGCTGGTGAGTGCGATAATTTTGATTTGCGGATACCGGCGATGGATAAATTTGGTTGCTTCAACACCGTTTACCATCGGCATTTTAAGATCCATCAGAATAATATCGGGCAAGCGTTGCTCGTTCAGATTCAGGTAATCTATCAGTTCCCCGCCATTGGACGCTTCAAAAAGTATTTCGAAGTTTTTTTCCCGTTGCAGGATAAAAGCTATTCCTTTTCGGAATAAGGCTTCATCGTCGACTAAAATAATTTTGATCATAGGTGCTAAAAATTTATTGTGACATGAATTCCCTTATTAATTTCGCTTTCTACGCGTAGTTCTCCTTCCAACATTGCAACCCGACTTTCGATATTTTTCATCCCCAGGCCTGCCAGTTTTTTAATATCGGTGGAATCAAAACCCCTACCGTTATCGGAATAATTGCAATTACAACCATTGTTATCCTTAGTAAAAACAATCGCAATACGGGATGCTTTTCCATGCCGCAGCGAGTTGTTGATCAGTTCTTGTAAAATCCTAAAAATATGCAAATGCTGTTCAACCGGAATGGTATCAAAAGTCCATTGTTTTGTATCGTTACTATATTCAATTTGTATGGCGCCACCACTACTTTGCTGACAAAGTTCGTCGATGGCCGCATGCAATCCGAATTTGTCTAATATAGGCGGTAATAAATTATGCGCTATCGTACGGGAACTTTCCAATACAACACCGGTAGTGGTAATAATATTTCCGGTTATTTCCTGTACTTCCGCGGGCGATAAATCAGCAGACGTTAGCAAATGACTGTTTAGCGTAATAATATTAAGTTTGGAACTGATATCGTCGTGCAAATCCTGAGCAATCCGCTCCCGTTCCTTTTCCTGTGTAAGAATGGTAGCCTGCAACAGTTTTTTCTGGTAATCGATTTCGAGATCTTTCTTTTCGAGTTCCTTCTGGATGATTTTTTTCCGGGAATAATACACAAAAAACAATACGGCAATAATCATCAGAACAAACGCGATAAACGTATAGATTACCGCACTGATGATTTCCATATCTTTTGGATTGAGATTATTCATAGTCTTCGTTTTTTTTCAGGGAGCGCTTACGCCATTCGATAAAGATAAACAGTTGATAAATCACCACAAGTGCTGCATTTAATAACCAGACCACATTTCGGGATTCCAGTTGTAATGTATTGATCAGATTTCCGGAAAGAAACAACACCGTACTTCCGAACAAATACACCAATATACCGGTATTGATATAGTAATAGCGCTTTTCCTTATTTAACAGGTTATAAAAATGAAACATCGAATAAATAATGATCAAATATGACGTGATAAAAATTTCGAACAGATTAAAACGAAAAAACAGCTCTTTGTCGGTTAGATATTGTATTCCGAGAACGCATAAACAAGTCATTAAACAGGTTCGTACGATTCGTCTTTGCACTTTTTGTTCCAGGATTTCCAGATAAAAAAAACTTAAAAACACCATTTGCAGGATAAAATAGAAATGTGACAGGAACAAATTATGGGTTCCATTGTTTTTAAGCAGGCTGGTAAAAAACTGGATTATCGCGATAACCAGCAAATAAAGGGTAACTATTTTATAGGCTTTTTCTTCTTTCCGGTAATTTTTTAAATACAACAGCAGATTAATTCCCGAAAACAGATACCCTAAATAAATGATATAATTAATCAAAAGCAGCGTTTTTATTCTCCACTGATAAAGGGAGCTTTTTTATTACACGTACTTGGGCAAGGCTCTGAAAAATCATAGATATAAAAACCTTTGCTTTCATCGATCATATCATTACCGTCGGCATCGACTCCAACGATCATTAGTTTTTCCACATGATTTTCATCGACTCCCAAATAGGCTCTGACATTGGTAACGCCACATTCGCTCATTACCTGCGTAACATCAATTCCCGGGATTAAAAATGCCTTTAATTTATGGTGCCCTACATAGTCACCTTTTTTTTTCTTCCATCTCTCGGCCCACTCCTGAGCAGTGTCCAAAGTAATTGTATTTTTAGCCATATATAAGTGATTAAGTTCCGTGTAAAAATAATACTATTAATTTTTATTTTCAATGATTCCGTTAAAAATAATCGCAATTTATCACACTTTGTTATACAAAAGTAATCAAATCATAAATAAATAGTAAAAAATCAAACATTTAAGAAAAAAATGTTATACAAATTGTACAAAAAAAGCCTTCCAAACCAGGAAGACTTTATATCGTTATACACTAAAAACAAGTGTTTCAAAAGCTAGGTTTTTAATTTTTTCTTTCTGGCCGCCGGAAATAATACATTATTTAAAATCAGACGATAACCCGGAGAATTCGGATGCAAATCCAAAACCGTAGGCGCATCACCTACGCGGTGCTCATAATCTTCCGGATCATGGCCACCGTAAAATGTAAACATTCCTTTTCCTCTCGTACCATGAATGTAACGCGCTTCACCATTGGCTTTGTTTTCACCCATCACCAATACACTGGATTTGATTCGTTCACTATCGAAAGCCGTTGTTTGCCCCATAAAACCTTTGATCAATTGTGTATGATTCTGGCATAGCATACTTGGAATCGGATCCCATTTGGCCGAATATTCCATCAGTGAAAAATAATCGTTATCCGGTAGTACTTTTCGTTTGCGCGACATATCGATATCCGAAAACTCATAAACCATCGGATTTCTTTCCAGTATAAAATCTTTAAAGGCAAAACTTTTATTATAATCGATTCGCGATTGGTAATTCGCATCACTATCATCGCCATCGAACATTGGTTCACAAATATCCACGCCTTCAGCCGACAAAGCGATATCGAAACTATCGGTTGCCGAACACATCGCAAACATAAAACCACCACCAATCACAAAATCGCGGATTTTATTGGCTACGGCCAGTTTTTCCTCTGAAACTTTACTAAAGCCTAATTTTTTAGCCAGTGCTTCGGCATCTCTTTTCTGTTCGATATACCAAGGTGCGTTGCGATAGGCTCCAAAAAATTTACCGTATTGTCCGGTAAAGTCCTCGTGATGTAAGTGTAACCAATCGTATAACAACAAAGCATCGCTTAATACTTCTTCGTCATAAATGGCGGTAAACGGAATCTCGGCATAGGTGAGCACCAAAGTCACGGCATCATCCCAGGGTTGTTTTCCCTTTGGCGTATACACCGCTATTTTGGGTGCTTTTTCGAGTACCACAGTTTCCATATTCTGAGAAGGCGAACTGATATCTTCTAAAATTCCATTGGTTTGTCCATCGGAAAGTACTTCAAAAGTAACCCCACGGATCTGGCATTCTTTTCGGATTTCCGACGCATCCGGCAACAAAAACGAACCGCCGCGATAATTGAGCAACCAGCTCACTTTATAGTGTTTATCCAATGCCCAATACGTAATTCCGTAGGCTTTCAGGTGATTTTGCTGTCCTTCGGCTTCCATCGGCAATAAAATAAAAGCCGCTTTAGCAGACAAGGAAACCAACATTAGTACGATGATATATAGGGTATTTCGAAGACGCATTCCAGATTTTTTATTTTCAAAGATAAACTATTTCAAAAACAAAAGAGCATAAAAAAAGGCCTGCCGTAGCAGACCTTATACTATTTTTAGAACGGCACATCACTGTCGTCGTCGAAGTTATTCATATTACTACCAAATGCTTCATTTGCCGATGGCAGGTTTTTGGTGATGAATGCCGTTTCGTCCATATTCATACGGGAAGGCAATTCGTCGAAAGGCGAACTAAAGTCATCCAGGTTGTCGAACTTACCGAGATTTCCGATAAATTTCAGTCGGATATTATCCAATCCACCGTTACGGTGTTTTGCTACGATAAACTCGGCCTGACCTTGTGTTGGCGAACGCTCTTCGTCGTCCCATTCGTCAATTTTATAATATTCCGGTCGGTAAATAAACGATACGATATCGGCATCCTGCTCAATCGCCCCAGACTCCCTTAAGTCGGAAAGTAACGGACGCTTACTGGCACCACGGGTTTCTACGGCACGCGATAACTGTGACAGGGCGATTACCGGTACATTTAACTCTTTTGCAAGGGCTTTTAAGTTTCGGGAAATCGTCGAAATCTCCTGCTCCCTGTTTCCGCCGCCTTTACCGCCACCACCGGCAGTCATTAACTGAAGGTAATCGATAACGATCATTTTGATTCCATACTGTGAAGCCAGACGTCTCGCCTTGGCCCGAAGGTCAAAAATGGAAAGTGACGGGGTATCATCGATATATAAGGGTGCTTTTTCGAGGTTTTTTACCTTGATGGAAAGCTGTTCCCATTCGTGCTTTTCAAGTTTTCCGGTACGCAGTTTTTCGGACGACAAACCGGTTTCGGAAGAAATCAAACGGGTGATTAACTGTACGGATGACATCTCCAGGGAGAATAAAGCCACGGGTGCACCGGCATCGATAGCCATATTACGAGCCATCGAAAGTACGAAAGCCGTTTTACCCATACCCGGACGTGCTGCAATAATGATCAAATCCGAAGGCTGCCAACCGGATGTTAGTTTATCCAGATCGTGAAAACCGGTTGGGATTCCACTCAATCCTTCTTTGTTGGAAATTTCCTCGATTCGTTTTTTCGCCTGAATTACCAAACTTTGCGCCGTTTCGGAGCTACGTTTGATATTTCCCTGTGTTACTTCATACAGTTTCGACTCGGCTTTGTCCAGCAAATCGAATACATCGGTCGTTTCGTCGTAACTTTCTTCGATAATCTCGTTTGAGATTTTGATCAGACTACGCTGGATATATTTTTGCAGAATAATACGCGAGTGAAATTCGATGTGTGCCGAAGACGATATTTTCTGGGTTAACTGAATCAGGTAGAAATCACCACCAGACAATTCCAGTTTTGCATTTTTCTTTAACTGGGCCGATACCGTTAATAAGTCAATGGGTTGCGTGTCGTTAAAAAGTTCCACAATCGCCTCAAAGATATATTTGTGTGCATCTTTATAAAAGGCATCGGGTTGAAGGATATCAATAACCTCATCCACACCTTTTTTATCGATCATCATCGCGCCCAAAACCGCTTCTTCCAGGTCTAATGCCTGCGGTGGCAATTTCCCTTTTTCGAGGTTAATGATGGTCGTTTTATCAACGCGAATAGGATTTATGTTTTTGAGGTTTTCCATACTGCTAAGGTAGCCATTTTTTAGGTAATACTAATTTGAATTGTGAGCAATCGGATGTTCATAACCATCCAAAAATGTTAATAAGTCAAAAAAAAATCCGAAGTTGTAAGACTTCGGATGATTGTATTTGTAAGTAATTGAATTTATTCTTTGAACTCACCCATTTTGCTGTATTTATCCATACGCTGTGCAATCAATTCTTCTGTTGATAAGTCTTTTAACTCATTATATCCTTTCATGATATATTGTTCAACGGTTTTGAAAGTTGTATCACGGTCGTAATGTGCGCCGCCAAGCGGTTCCGGGATAATATCGTCGATAAGTTTTTGTTTTTTCATATCGTACGATGTCAGTTTTAATGCTTCAGCAGCCTGCTCTTTATATTCCCAGCTTCTCCACAGGATAGACGAACAGGATTCCGGAGAGATAACCGAGTACCAGGTGTTTTCCAACATATATACTTTATCACCAACACCAATTCCCAAAGCTCCACCGGAAGCTCCTTCACCCACAATAACGGTGATGATAGGCACTTTAAGACGGATCATTTCGAAAATATTTCTGGCAATGGCTTCACCTTGTCCTCTTTCTTCCGCTTCCAATCCAGGGTAAGCACCCGGAGTGTCAACTAAGGTAACCACAGGGATTCCGAACTTCTCCGCCATTTTCATCAAACGAAGTGCTTTACGATATCCTTCCGGATTGGCCATACCGAAGTTACGGTATTGTCTGGTTTTGGTATTGTATCCTTTTTGTTGTCCGACAATCATAAACGACTGACCACCGATTTTACCCAAACCACCGATCATTGCTTTATCGTCTTTTACTCCTCTGTCTCCGAAAAGTTCCAGAAAAGTGTCCCCACAAAGGGCTCTAACGTGATCCATAGTATAAGGTCTGCTTGGATGTCTGGACAACTGAACGCGTTGCCATGCCGTTAGATTTTTATAGATATTCCTTTTGGTTTCTTCTAATTTTTTCTCGATTTGCTTGCAAGTATTTGATACGTCAACATCCGATTCAAGGCCGATGATCTGGCATTTATCCAGTTGATCTTCAAGTTCTTTAATAGGAAGTTCAAAATCTAAATATTCCATTTTTTTATACCTTTTTGGGTTTAGTTTGCCTACAAAGATAAATTATCATTTTATATTGTAGTAACAATTTATTAATTTGTTTTTATTTTTTTATAGTTCTTGGCTATGCCGTTGAGGATTACCGTAAGCAGGATTATAGCTGCTCCGACATAAAACGACGGGCTCATTTTTTCTTTATCCTTAAAGACCAGAACCGCCAAAATGATACCGTAAATTGGTTCCAGATTGATTGTTAACATTACCGTATACGGACTCAGGTATTTCATTACCTGTACGGAAGCCAGAAAGGCATAAGCTGTACAGATCGATCCCAATACTAAAAGCCAGATACAATCTGACAGGGACAATATAAAAAAGTCTTTGGTGAAATATCCGGAGAACAACATATACAACGTAAGAAACCCAACACCGCCCAACAATTCGTAAAACGTAATCACGGAGGCTTCGTGTTTCTGGGCGAATTTTCCGTTGATCACTGAAAATAATGCCGATAAAAAAGCGGAAGTCAGTGCCAGAATAATCCCTTCTATATGATCGCCTTCCACATTAAAGATAATCCCCAGTCCAACAATTACAATAAGACCAAACAACACTTCATACCAGATCATTTTCCGACCGTAGAAGATCGGTTCCAGAAAGGAGGCAAAAAAGGCTCCGGTAGATAAGCAAGCCAGTGTTACAGAGATATTGGAGACTTTAATCGCCATAAAAAATGTAAGCCAGTGCAAAGCGATTACGAGTCCGCCGAGCAGAAAGCCCGCCAGTATTTTCCCTGAAGCTCCGATGGGTCTTTTACGAACCAGCAAAAACAGGAAAATCAGCAGCAAAGCAATCATCATCCGATACCAAACCAATGGCAATGCATCCAATGAAATCAGTCCGCCTAAAATAGCTGTGAATCCCCAGATAAAAACAATTAAATGGAGATGTAGGTAACTCTTAATATTATCGTTTGGCATTTCTGAGGAGATAAATAGCTAAGATTCCAAATACGACATTGGAAAACCATACGGCTACCAACGGCGGCACACTCGATTTCTCGGCCAGTGTTGCAAAAATCTTATCGAAGAAAATAAAGGTAAAGGCAATTGCAATACCCAATGCCAGGTTAACTCCCATTCCTCCTCTTCTTTTCATCGAAGAAACAGAAACGGCAATGATCGTAAGGATAAAAGCCGAAACCGGGATACTGTATTTTTTATATTTCACTACCAGATAGGTATTGATATTGGGTGAACCACGTTGTTTTTCCTTTTCGATAAAGCGGTTTAATTCGCCCAGATTCATCGTTTCGGCCACATATACTACCGGTGTCAGATCTTCAAGATCAAAATCCATCGTCATATCACGTTGGTCGGCCCTTTCAATTCTATCATCCAGCTCTCCAATAGTACGCTTGGAATAATTGAATAACGTATACGTACTATCCGACGGATTCCATTTGATACGGCTGGCATTGATTTTATACTCCAGTTGATTTCCTTTAAATTTCTCAAGCGTAAAGTTGAAAGCCATCTTCGATTCGTAATTAAAATTACTCACATAGATAAACTCATCTTTACTGATTTGCCGGTAAACGTCCTGATTTTCCCTGACGGTAGGACTATTCGAGAGGTAATTGTAGCGGAAATCATTAAATCCCTGACTGGCTTTAGGCACCAGAAAGAACCCCATAACCAGCGAAAACAACGATACAAGCGTTGCTCCGATAATATAAGGTCGCAAAAAGCGGCTAAAGGAAATTCCAGAACTTAAAATGGCTATAATTTCGGTATTATTGGCCAGTTTGGAGGTAAACCAGATTACCGATAAAAACAGGAATATCGGAAAAAGCAGGTTGGCAAAATATATTGTAAAATCGTAATAGTATTTTAAAATCGCTATTAGCGGAACTTTGTTCGCCAGCATTTTATTGATCTTTTCGGAAACGTCGATTACAATCCCGATCGGGATAAACATCAATAACATTACCGAAAATGTTACCAGATAACGTTTTAAAATATATTTGTCAATTATTTTCATCCGGGTTATCGAAAATTAAAGTTGTCGTTCGGATTATAAACGTTGGCTCATTTGTTTTACCATTTTTTCTTTCCATTGATAGAAATCACCAGCTAAAATATGTTTTCTGGCTTCGCGTACCAACCACATATAGAAACCAAGATTGTGAATGGTCGCAATCTGTTTTCCTAAATATTCATTAGCAGCGAACAAATGGCGTAAATAGGCTTTTGAATATTCCGTGTCTACAAAGGTGATTCCCATTTCGTCGATTGGAGAGAAATCGGCTTCCCATTTTTTGTTTTTGATATTGATGGAACCATTAGCCGTAAACAACATTCCGTTACGGGCATTACGGGTTGGCATTACACAGTCGAACATATCAATTCCCAGTGCGATGTTTTCCAGAATATTAATTGGAGTTCCAACACCCATCAGGTAACGCGGTTTGTCTTCCGGCAAAATAGCCGTTACAACTTCGGTCATCGCATACATTTCTTCTGCCGGTTCTCCAACAGAAAGTCCACCGATAGCATTTCCCTGTGCGCCAACACTGGCGATATATTCTGCCGACTGCTGACGTAAATCTTTATAAGTACTTCCCTGAACAATCGGGAAAAATGTTTGTTCGTAGCCGTATTTAAACGGTAATTTATCCAAATGTGCAATACAACGATCCAACCAACGGTGGGTCATATGCATCGAACGTTTGGCGTAACGGTAATCACACGGATACGGTGTACACTCATCAAAAGCCATGATAATGTCGGCACCGATCGTACGTTGGATTTCCATTACATTTTCGGGTGAAAAGAAGTGATACGAACCATCGATATGCGATTTGAACTTCACTCCTTCTTCTTTGATTTTACGATTTGAAGAAAGCGAATACACCTGATAACCACCACTATCCGTAAGAATATTGCGATCCCAGTTCATGAATTTATGCAAACCGCCGGCTTTTTCAAGAATTTCCGTTTGCGGACGCAGGTATAAATGATAGGTATTTCCTAAAATAATATCGGGATTAATATCGTTCTTCAATTCACGCTGGTGTACTCCTTTTACGGAAGCCACCGTTCCTACTGGCATAAATATTGGTGTTTCAATTACACCGTGATCGGTAGTTATACTTCCCGCTCTTGCTTTGGATAACGGGTCTTTCTGTACTAAATCGAACTTCATAATTACATTTTACAATCGGCAAAGATAATCGAATTCGACAATTGAACAGGAGGTTACTTAGAAAATATTAACGATTATTTCATCTGCCATCCGGCGTACTACTACTGTTTTATTCCATTTTTTTCATGACAATATAAAAGCCTATAGCCGTAAGAATCGTTATCCCTCCGGTTACCAGCCAAAGCGTATCGAATCCATGCGCCGACGCAAGGCGTGTTCCACAATAGGGCGAAACAATATGTGCCACCGCATAGGCCAAGGCTCCGAATCCCATATAGGCGCCACGGTTCGAGATTCCGGAACGCTGTACCGTTACGGTAGCCACAAAAGGCATGACTAATATTTCCGAAATACACAAAACAAACATGGAAATGTACAATAATGTAAACTTACCCGGCAAAACCAGCATCGAAAAAGACAATCCGCATAAAAGGGTCCCCATAATGATCACCTGAGCCGATGTCATTTTTCGTTCGGCGAGATGTACCAGCAACATTTCCAATGCAAAAACCACGATACCACTATAGGCCAGTAACATTCCGATATCGGCTTCCGTTAATTTATGGATTTCTTTATAAAACAACGGCAACGTACTGAGCAACTGAAAGAAACAAATAGCATATAAAGCCGTGAGTATATTAAACCAGATAAACGGCTTGTCTTTATAAGGCGAAATCTCCTTTTCGGTATCATGTGCTTCTTTTTTGAGTACCTCTTCATTCCCTTTTCGGTTTCGGAAATAGAAGAAAAACAAGGTTCCCGCCACAATTGCACCGATAGCATTTCCGTAGAAAAGCCAGTCGTAGGAAATAAGCGCCAACAAACCTCCCAGTGCCGGACCAATGGAAAAGCCCAGATTTATCGCCATTCGGTTTAACGAAAAAGCACGGGTGATATTTTCCGGTTTGGCATAGTAGGCCACCGAAACGGAATTTGCCGGACGAAAAGAATCGGTAATCACACTTAAAATAAAAATTCCGACCGCCAGCGTTTCCACTGTTTTAAAAAACGGTAAAATACAAAACATCGGAACCGACAACAACAAACTGGTTGTCTGCACTTTAAAATGTCCGATTTTATCTGTTAACCAACCGCCCAACCAGGATCCGGTAACGGCACCTAATCCGAAACAACTTAATACCGTTCCGGCTTCTTTCATCGAAAAATGCAAAGCCTGCGTCATATAAATCCCCAGAAACGGCAACACCATAGCGCCACTTCTGTTGATAAAAATAACCAAAGCCAGCATCCAGGCCGGACGCGACAATCCCCGGTACGAATCCAGATAGATCGTTAAAAATCGTTTCATTTTGTTGACAGGAAATAGAATATTAAAAAGAGTTACTAAAAGTACTACATTTCAGTCAGACTGCACATCACTATTCCCTATTTATTATTAGTCTACATTTATAAAGAGAAAAAGAGTTTGGTACATCTTTAAAATAAAGCTATTTTTGCCATAGTATAACTTTTACATAAAAAATGAAGCCTAACACTCAACAATTAAACGACTTAACAATTCAGGTTAGAAGAGATATCCTTCGTATGGTTCATGCTGTAAATTCAGGTCACCCGGGAGGTTCTCTTGGATGTACGGAATTCCTTGTAACCCTATACCAACACCTGATGGACCGCAAAGAAGGTTTTGACATGGATGGTATTGGAGAAGATTTATTCTTCCTTTCCAACGGACATATTTCACCTGTATTTTACAGCGTATTGGCGCGAAGCGGTTATTTTCCGGTATCGGAACTGGCTACTTTCCGTCTAATCAACTCCCGTTTACAGGGACACCCAACCACACATGAAGGATTACCGGGTATTCGCGTAGCATCCGGATCGTTAGGTCAGGGAATGTCGGTAGCTATTGGTGCTGCCTTAACCAAAAAATTAAACGGAGACAATCATATTGTTTACAGTTTACACGGTGACGGTGAATTACAGGAAGGTCAGATCTGGGAAGCTGCTATGTATGCTTCTGCTAAAAAAGTAGACAACTATATTGCTACTGTTGACCTTAACGGAAAACAAATTGACGGTACTACTGAAGAAGTTTTATCATTAGGGGATTTGAATGCGAAATTCACTGCTTTTGGATGGGATGTTTTGGAAATTAAAGACGGAAATAACATCGAGGCAATCATTTCGGGAATGACAGAAGCCAAATCGAGAACCGGAAAAGGAAAACCGGTTTGTGTATTACTACACACCGAAATGGGTAACGGCGTTGATTTTATGATGCATACACACGCTTGGCACGGAAAAGCGCCTAACGATGCGCAACTGGAAAGCGCACTGGCACAAAACCCTGAAACTTTAGGCGATTATTAAGCCGCCATTCCGTTACAACCTTATTTAATTTAAAGTCGACAATGAAAAAATATACCAACACAGGAAATAAAGATACCCGTTCCGGTTTCGGAGCAGGATTAACCGAATTAGGACAAAAGAATGAAAATGTAGTTGCTCTTTGCGCCGATTTGATCGGATCGTTAAAGATGGACGATTTTAAAAAGAACCATCCGGAGCGTTTCTTCCAGATCGGAATTGCAGAAGCAAACATGATCGGAATCGCAGCAGGGATGACTATTGGTGGTAAGATTCCATTTACCGGAACGTTTGCCAATTTCTCTACCGGAAGAGTTTACGATCAGATTCGTCAATCGGTTGCCTATTCGGATAAAAACGTAAAAATCTGTGCTTCACACGCTGGTTTAACGTTAGGAGAAGACGGTGCTACTCACCAAATCCTGGAAGACATCGGTTTGATGAAAATGTTACCGGGAATGACGGTAATCAACACTTGCGATTACAACCAGACGAAAGCAGCCACTTTAGCTATTGCCGATCATCACGGTCCGGTATATTTGCGTTTTGGTCGTCCGTCTGTTCCAAACTTCACACCGGAAAACGGAACTTTCGAAATTGGAAAAGCCGTTTTATTAAACGAAGGTACCGATGTAACCATTATCGCGACCGGACATTTAGTATGGGAAGCACTAATTGCTGCCGAAGCTTTGGAAGCAAAAGGCATCAGTGCTGAAGTAATCAACATTCACACGATTAAACCACTGGATGAAGAAGCAATTCTAAAATCGGTTGCAAAAACCGGTTGTGTCGTAACAGCCGAAGAGCACAACATGCTTGGTGGTTTAGGAGAAAGCGTTGCCCGTACCCTATCGTTACACAACCCTGCTCCACAGGAATACGTTGCCGTTCAGGACAGTTTTGGCGAAAGCGGAACACCGGATCAGTTAATGGAGAAATACAAACTAAACAACGAAGCGATCACAGCGGCCGCTGAAAAAGTTGTAAAGCGAAAATAATTTCCGATCAAGCATAAAAAAAGCCTCCGTAAATGCGGAGGCTTTTTTTATGACTTGTATTTATTAATGACAACTTGGGTCTAAATGTTTCTTTTTACCATTACCATTTTCACAGGTTGGAATCTGATCAAAAGGATATTGCGCTCCTGTAGTAGATCCCGGTATACGGATTTCATCTTTTGTTAAAACACCGTCATTATCATCGTCGATATCAAAAACGTCAGCTACACCATCACCATCCGTATCGATTAATGCTCCATTGGCATCAAAACCGTATTCGTAACGCGACAATACACCGTCACCATCCTGATCCAGGAACTGAATATCGAATAATTTAAACGAAAATACCAATGGTGAATATTCCGGAATACTTCCCACATAACTGGCATAATACCCTAACCCGGAAGGCAGGAATATCACACCGGCACCATAATCTTCGTAGCGCAAGGTTCCGTCCGGATTTTCAACAGCCGTACCTCTTTTAAATTCCGGAAAAGTATATTCCCATCCTTTAATAGCACCAAGAAGGTTAATTTCGGTTGCATTAGGCGCATAATCAAACTGAGCATCCGACAGCAATAAGCCACGGTAAGAAGTATATACTTTATCAATACCGCAAGGCGCGTCACCGGTACCTGCTGCAAGTTTCAGATAATATACCTTATATTCTATATTATGTAGTTTTACAATTTTAGATTGCAATGGATAAGTCGTCTGATCCCAAATCGAAACCTGCGAACCGCCATCAGGAATAGCAGTTATCGTTGTTTCATTCACATCGCCATGAGCATTATGAGTCACCTCAATATAATGTGTTTTCAAATAATTTTCAATAGCGACGATATCGGAAGCATATTGTTGACCGTAATCCCGGATTTCAACAGTGGAACCACCTTGATCATCACAAGCAAAAAGAGTTGCCATTAGTAATGCGCTTCCCACTATCTTAAAGAATCTATTCATTATTAATAAAATTTAACGGTGCAAGATACAATTTTCCTTTATTTTTGTTTTAATATTAACATCGAATTTTGAATTTTCATATGAGAGTGGATAAATATTTGTGGTGTGTCCGCTACTACAAAACGCGAAACATTGCTACTGAGGCATGTAAAAAAGGACATATCACCGTAAATGGGCAGGCTGCCAAACCTTCACGTGAAGTTTTTCCTACCGACAAAATCACCTTACGCAGAGACCAAATCAACTATATTTTAACGGTTTTGGACATTCCGGATAACCGGATTGGCGCCAAACTGGTCGACATTTACCGTAAAGACGAGACACCGGCAGAAGCTTTTGAGCATCTGGAATTACTCCGACTTTCCAAAGAGCACTATAGAGCCAAAGGCACCGGAAGACCAACAAAAAAAGACCGCCGGGACATTGACGATTATACCGACGAACCCTCTATTGATTTTGAAGATGACAACATTTAACAAAGATTACTGGGAAAACCGTTACCAAAACGACGAAGCACCCTGGGATACCGGTTCGGTAACTGCACCGATGAAAGCTTATATTGATCAAATAACAAATAAAAACCTAAAGATATTAATTCCCGGTGCGGGCAATGCCCATGAGCTGGATTATCTTTTTTCGCAAGGCTTTCATAATATATATGTGATCGATCTCGCCCCAACCCCATTGGAAAACATCAAATTGCGAAATCCTGATTTTCCGGAAGCGCAATTAATTCAGGGCGATTTTTTTGAATTAAAACACACTTTTGATCTCGTATTAGAGCAAACCTTTTTCTGTGCATTGTCGCCGGAATTACGCCCGCAATACGCGACCAAGATGCACAACATTCTAAATCCAGGCGGCAAAATAGCCGGTTTATTATTTGACTTTCCATTAACGGAAGTCGGACCACCGTTTGGCGGAAGCGAAACCGAATACCGTAAGCTATTTTCGGATACTTTTGCAATTAAAACACTGGAACGCGCGCACAATTCAATAAAACCGAGACAGGATCGGGAACTGTTTTTTATCTTTGAAAAAAAATAACGCAACAACAACACAACAACCATGAAGAATATCATTCTGACACAACAGGAAATCAATCATAAAACCAAGCGAATTGCTTATCAGATTTACGAAACCTTTGCCGACGAACAAGAGGTCGTTTTGGCCGGAATTGCTGCCAATGGTTATATTTTCGCTCAGAAAATAGCCCGCGAACTAAAGCAAATTTCGGATCTTAACATCGTACTATGTGAAGTTAAAATCAATAAAACACAACCACAACAAGCCATACAGACTTCGTTAACCCCGGAAGAATATTCCAACAAAAATCTGGTATTGATTGACGATGTACTCAACTCCGGCACCACTTTGATCTATGGTGTAAAGCATTTCCTTGATGTACCGTTAAAGAAATTCAAAACCGCAGTACTGGTAGACCGAAATCATAAAAAATACCCGGTAAAAGCCGATTTTAAAGGATTATCCTTATCCACTTCCCTATTGGAACACATACAGGTGGTTTTCGAAGAAACGGAAGAATATGCTTATTTAAGTTAAGAGTCCGTTTATCTCATTTACAATAGCGTCAGGATTTTTACCATCGACCGATACGATATGTTTCGCCTGATGGTAAAAATAACTCCTGTCGAAAAGGTGTTTTGCAATAAACTCCTCAACTTCTTCATCACTTAATCCGGCTAATAAAGGTCGGTTATGGCGTTCATTTTCCAAACGCGCCAGCAGCTCTTTTATAGAAGCTTTCAGATAAACCGATGTAATTCCATCTAATTTTAGAAACTCGTGATTATTTGCATAACAAGGAGCACCTCCCCCAAGACTTAGTATATAATTATCGTTTTCGGCGATAAACGATTTCAGTTTTTCGTGTTCCAGTTTACGAAATTTGATTTCTCCGGATTCGGAAAATAATTCCGTGATGGTTTTTTGCGTTGCTTCTTCAATAATCTGATCCAGATCGAAAGCCGGAATCGAAGTCTTTTGAGACAATAATTCCCCAATTGTTGACTTCCCCGATCCCATATAACCTATAAGAATAATTTTATGCATAATAATAAATGTCTCGTTAACAGAAACTTAAAAACAGGCTTTAAAAAAAACACAAATTTAAACCAAAAAAGTCTTGTATAATAAAAAATAGGCCTTATATTTGCACCCGCAATCAGGAAATGATTACAGACTCGGTAGCTCAGCTGGTAGAGCACATCACTTTTAATGATGGGGTCCTGGGTTCGAATCCCAGCCGGGTCACAAAATGACCTAAATTTATTTCTTGAAAGCACAGACTCGGTAGCTCAGCTGGTAGAGCACATCACTTTTAATGATGGGGTCCTGGGTTCGAATCCCAGCCGGGTCACAAAAAAAGTCAAACATTAGTTTGACTTTTTTAGTTTATGGCCACGTGGAGAAATTGGTAGACTCGCCATCTTGAGGGGGTGGTGTCGCAAGACGTATGGGTTCGAATCCCATCGTGGTCACCAAATGGTACAAATGTAGATCAGCTACATCTGTACCATTTTTTTTAGCCCTTAATTACCATTTGATCAATAGTATAAAAATCAAAATCTCATCTACCCTGGCGGTTCGAAAAACCGAACCGTCAAACATGACTTTTTAAGGTAAACCGAGCCCAATATTTTTCTTTTAATTTCTACATCAAAGACCAAGAATAACCATCAATGACTGATTTTCTGGTTAGAAAATTCTTATATTTATACTCGGAAAAATCTGGAAGGCCGTTCGATTGAATCCCACAAGTATTCCAGTATCGGTTAGAAAACATTCATTTGTAAATCCATTAAAATTTGAGCCGCTAAGCAACAACAACCTGGCCGCCTATATTTAACATCTATTAATTAAATAATGAAAACATATAAAGAAAATTATCCGCTTATCAGTTTTATTGTTGGTTTTTTAGTGTGGCTATTTGCTACCCTATTATTCAGGATTGCAGGACACCATTTTTTTATAGTCGACACCCCATTAGTGCTGATCACTTTATATATTATACTAATACCAGCCTTGGGTTTTATTTCAACCGCTGTCTTTACTAAATGCAAGCTGGATAACCTTGAAAGTATAAAATCGGCAGCCATTATGGTTTTACCCGGTATGCTACTGGATACAATATGCATACAGTTTTTTGAAAAACTATTCCCCAATATGCCTGAAATCTACAGTAAAACGTTTGCCTCCTGGCTCATGTTTGCCTATGCTATCGTTTTAATTTCCGGACTTTTAAGAAAGAAACAACTGCCCGGTAAATAATTAAGCGGCATTATTTCAGAACGAAATTCGAAGTCTTCCGGCCTTCGCTTGAACTGTGTCATTTTGTTTTATGACATGCTGTTAAAAGAAAAAAACACTGCCTATTGGACAGTGTTTTCTTTTCTTCGGTCTTGCTCCGATTTATCTTCGGCTATACCCGATTTCCAATACGAATAAGCATTAACTTCATTGATTTTCCATAACTGCTCTTTCCGTAGAAAGTGGCGTATATTTTTCACCGTTTTATATTCAGCGGCGATATAAGCAAACCTATTGTTGTCCGGTAAAGCTATTTTTCGGAGCGTGTCGGCTAATGCACTGCCTTTTTGTGGATGATCATTATAAAGCCAAACGATTTCAATTGCAGCATTTGTAACTAAATCTTGCTTATCATTTTGATCAAAAACCTCGATCAGACATATTCCTTTTGCCGTATCCGGTAAGTCTTCCAAAATGGCTCCCAATACAGGGATTGCCGTGGCATCGCCTACTAAAATATAGTTTTCCACTTCCGGGTACAACTCCGTTTTTTCATCAACCATCAAAACCCCTAGCAGATCACCTTTTACGGCATTGATCGCCCATGCAGAAGCAGGACCTTCATCACCATGGGCAACAAAATCAATCCATATTTCCTTTTGTATCAGATCCATTCCCCGATGGGTATACGTACGGATTACCGGGCGTATTTCCTCCGGCTGAGATATCCATTGCATAGTGGTATAATCTATTTTGGGAAAGTAAATTTTGTCTACGCCTTTGGGTGGAATTAAAATTTTATTATTAACGCCAACTGTGGTGTTTTGTAACTTTTCAATTCCTTCTCCCTGTAAATAAACCCGAATATAATGAGGTGTTATATATTCCTTTCGACTTACATATAAGGACAATTCTATTAATTCGAAACGCGCTGCGCTCATAAGATGACTGGATTAAAAATGAATATTTTTTTTTGAGGTAGGTCAAACTGAAAGTAAGACCTGTAATAAGGACAAACCATACTACAAGAGTATTCCACGTCTGCGATCCGTATGCAATAAAATACCATCCCCAATAGATGAGCACCCATTGAATGATATATATATTGGTGACATTCTGAGAGCAAAAAGTAAAAAAGCGGATCATCTGTCCGGGTAATTTATAGGCTATAAAATACATTGCAGAAAGAAACAAAAAGAGTTCGCCGCTATACATGGCTAATATACCCGTAGTTCTGTGATAATAGTCGGTTGCAAAATAGTGTTCTATATTAAAATCAAAAGACCGAAATCCGGCAATAAACAACAGCCCTCCGACTATAGCCAGGTATAAAAAGAAACGGTGTTGTTCTGTTTTAAGCGTCATATTATTGATCCAGAATCCCACAGAAAGTCCCAGAAAAGCATAGCCTATCCATGGAAGCAGCGGGAAATAAACATTAAAACTTGTACCATACAGAAAACTCAGGAAATAATTAGTGTTCTCATAATCGTAGAAATAAGGCGCGATAATAAAAATACTGATACATAGCAGTACTCCTAAATAAGAAAACCGGCGTACATAAGGCATAATAAAATAACAGATCATATAGGCTATGGCAGCAAACTGTAAAATATCGCCTACTAACAGGAAGCCAATAAGTCCCTCGGTATCATTTTGTCGTTGTGTTTCTGTAAAAAGTGCCTCAGGAAAAACCTGAAGCACTTTGATTGTTGGATAAAATTTTAAAACATTTAACAGATACCCGGTGATAAACAACTTTATACTGCGTTTTAGAATGGCACCAGTATTTTTTTTACCGGATAAAACAATAGACACTCCCATACAGAATACGAATGCAGGCGCGCCTATTCCTTCTACGATAAATAATAACCATTTGGTAAAATCGGTTAGAATAGTCGCTTCGGTTGCATACATAATGAGTACATGGGTAAGTATCATAATAAAAACAGCTGTTGTTTTTAACATGTCTATTGGAATAAATCTTCCTTTTTTTAACTGATCATTGTCCATAACTTAATTTTGTAAACCGAATAATTCCGGAATGGATATAAAATCTTTTGGGATACCGAAATCCTGAAAAGTAATTTTCTTTTCCAGCTTAAAATGTTCACGCCCCAATATATCGTTTAAGATAACCGCATTGCGATAAGGTCCCATTCCCAGATCGGAGGTTAAAATTCCATGTGAAGCCAATTCTGAATTCAGAATATACAGGTTTTTCTGGTCCTTATTAATATTATAGGCAACATCTGCTTTCATTTTCCCAAAACAATCCCGATCGATCAAATAGTTTATATTCTGTAAAAACTCCGGCTCCCGGTGTTTGTATCCAGTGGCCAGTATTACATAATCGGTATGGAGGGAGTACGATTCTTCGAGCATTTTATGGTAAAGATCCATATCAAATCCGGAAAATTTATCTCCTTTTATGGCTTCCAGTCTGTTATTGGGTAAGATACGTATCGGTAAAGGGCTGTTTCCGTGGAGTTCCAGATGGTACAGTTCATCATATATAGCATCGATCAGATCCTGATTGATGCCTTTATACAAAGCATCCTGATTATTAACGATCGAATGGCGTTTTTTTTCCGGTAACGAATGGAAAAAAGAAAGGTAATCGGGAGAAGTATGCTCGAAAGTCAGCTTGGAGTTTTCCATCGGGTAAAAACGTTCGGCTTCTGTAATCCAGTTAATGTTTAGTTGCTGATTTTCCAATTCTTTTAAAAGATCCTGAAAAATCTCGGCGGCACTCTGTCCCGAACCAATGATGGAGATCGTACTTCCCGGTTTGATGTATTTCTTTCGGTAGGTATATTGGGAGGAATGAAAAACCCGTTCGTTGGTGCATGCTTCCGTAAATGACGGTACGCAGGGGACGGTGCCGGTACCAACGATCAGTTTTCGGGTATAATAAAACTTCGTTGTTTTATTGATCAGATCGTGAACCGTAACTTCGTAGACACCGCCGTGCCGGGATACATATTCCACGTTTTTTATCCGGTGACTAAACCGTAGCTGAGGCAATTGTGCAGCGACCCATTTGCAATATTTATTATACTCGGTACGGGTAATATAGAACGTCTCTTTGATGCAAAACTTAAACAGTTTGTGATTGGTGACCAGATAATTCAGATAACTGAATTTATTTGTGGGTTCGACAGACGTGACAAGATCGGCTATATAGGGGACCTGTAACGTACATCCCTCTATCATTAATCCCCTGTGCCAATCAAAAGACGGAGATTGATCAAAAAACAAAGTTTTTAGTGGTAACCGATCTGATAAAGCGGCCATTCCCAGATTAAAGGGACCAATTCCAATTCCAATGATATCATATATATTTACAGTCATAATTATTTCATTTGGTTAAACTTTAAGGCATATCTCAGTACAGGAGTCTTCCAAAACCTGCTGCACCGCTTCGTTATACATCGCTCTGTTAAGGAATGTAAGATTGGATGTTTTATACGGTAAGGTGAGTGCCTTGTTAAATTCACACCCTACTTTGGTAATCAGATTGTGCGTTCCGGCATGTTCTACAGAAGCTTCACCGATCATCCGATGCACCTGCGTATGAGAAAAGAAGTGTTCCATACACATGGTTAGGGCGTAATACGAAAAGTTGTTGATCTTTTTCTTGGCCGGTGCGATCAGCATGTGGAAACCGTAATCGCCCGGATGAAAAGGATAATATTTACCAACTTCATCTTTTATCGCCCAATACAATTCCAAGGTAAAAATGGGTACGCCATTTAGCGTTCCGATATACGGATGTGAATAATCTACCCCTAAATGCTTAATATAGGCTTCTTCCAGTTCTTCGATGGAACCATCCATTTCCCAAAACTTTTTGGCGTAGTCCTTATTCACCCATTCGTATAAAATCTCAAGGTCCGTTTCGATATCAAAAGCCCGGATCCCGATTTCCATGGTACTGTTCTCGAAATAGCGTTTGTGAACGAGTCCTCCTTTTTTAGGCTTAATCAGATTATCGGAATAATATTTACTATTGATTAAATGATTATGCCTGTGAATGTCACTGCGAACGTATTCTGAATTTTGAATTGAAAAAAGGGAAGGCAAAAATAAATCGACATAAATGATATGATCCATTATAAAATTCTCCCTGTCCGGATATTGATCCCAAAAGGTTTCGATCGCATTAGAGACGGTTTCCAAAAGATTTTCCTCTGTATTTAGCCCCAGTATGCTAAAAGCCCGGACAACAGGAAAAAGGTTATGGGTGAGTAACTGCACTTGCAGGAAGTGTTCAATTTTATCAAAACTGAAATGCTCCGGTAGTTCCTCTTTAGAGCAGCTATATCCGTTTTCAGAGAAAATCAGTTGTACAGGCTGCCCGTTTTTGTCAATCTCCAAAACACTGTTTAACAGATTCGGAACCACAATTTTATCTTGCTCAAGATATGCTTTTATAGCAATATTGAACAGGCATTCAGTATACTGTTCCAACCATATATCGGTTGCTTTGTTTACATCGGTTTTGATGTTTTGAGCAAATTTTGAAATAAATTGCAGCAGAGCATTCAATTCTTCTTTACTGGAATATTCATTAATCAATGTTTTTAGACTACTGTAATTTTTGTCCAGATCCTGATGGTTTTCAGTATGTGATATTGCCTGCGGAATAATATTGAATAGCTGCGTCTGGACTAAATTGTCGTAGGCATCCTGAAGCGTGTCAACAATGGCATGCAGATCCGATGGAAGAAGTTCCGGGAAATATTCCTGTAACAGCAGCAAAAGGGCGTCCTCTTGGCTAATTGCGTGTATTTTTCCAAACGATTCTTTCCGCATTCCCATGGCACTGCCAAAAATATGCATCCCTGATAACGACCTGTAGTGAACAGGAAAGTAAAGTATCGCATTATCCCGTTTCAGATCAAAACGTATAAATACCGAATCGGGACAGGACTGCATATAAAATGCCAGATAATCATCATATTTTGGTATAATGTCAAGAAAATACCATGAATTACATTCTCTCAGCAAAAGGTTAAGCAAGAGATTGTGTGCATTATTTAATTTCTGTGAAGTTTTCATTATAAAATAGTTTTAAATCCATGTTTTTTGAGGTTGACAGAAAGCTACTTTTAATGATTTATAATTCTCAAAGATCAGATACAGGTTTACTACCAGAATTATCAGGTCAAAATACAGGAAATCCATTGCATGGCTAATGTAGAAATGGCTAAAAAACATCCCTACAGAAATGGGTAATAACCAGACAGCTCCAAAAAAATAAGTTTTTCTGAATATAAGAAATAAGCCCCCTATCAATTGCGCCATACCAATCACCCATATAAAACCTGTTTTCTCCCAAATGAGATAGAAATTCAAAAAATCCCCTTCCAATCCAAAATCGATATATTCCTGAGGATCAATTTTGCGCGTTAACTTTTCGTATCCGTGCGGTATAAAGACATACGCTAAAAACACACGGAATAGATAACTTATACTGATCTTTATTTTTTCAGATAGCTTTCCCATAACCTCTTTTATTAATTATCGATAATATTAAAGCCCATCAATCGACCACTACCCTGTAGGCGGAATGTTTCTTTTACTTCTTTTGTCTCTGGATTATACTGGTAAGCCCCGGCAAAATTTTCGGTAGTATTGTTCGAAACAAAATAGATCTTTCCTTTATGTAAAAACGGATTCTGATACGAGTAGAAGTTATCCGGAAGCATGTTCAGTCTTGTTGCCTTTTTAGTGTTTACATCGATCTCGGTCCAATACCAGATATCCTGTCTGTATGTAACACCGTGTTGTCCACCACCGTAATAGGATGTCGGTCGACTTGAAATGGTCGTATAAACTTTATTGTTGTGGGCAAAAATCCTGTTGAAATCACTCGGGTATTGATAACTGGATATTTTCAGTTCAAAGTTGGGATCAAATTTTGTATCTCCGTTTTTGATTCGCAATATTTTTGATTCCGGAGTTTGCGTTCTCATATTACCAATAGCAATCATATACAAATCCTTGGTTACATCGTCAATGCTCCACAATACATGATCTGCAAACAAACCAAGGTTGGTTGCTCCGGCATATTCCGTAACATCTTCAATTGCGTTTGTCGTTAAATTATAGACAGCAATTTCTACTTTTTGAACACTTGGCGTTACCTGCCAGGCGGTTCCACGAGTACCATGTTGTATGTCTACATACAGCTTGTTGTCGCGTTTTGCTAAAATCAACTGACCCGCTGCTTCATAAGATGAACTCTCGTCCGACAGGGATGAAAGATCAATTACACCGGTGCGTTGCATGGTTTCCGGGTTGAATTTCTGAATGGTTAAGCCTCCTGCTGAAAGATCCCAATAGTAACCTTCGGATGAACTTACAACAAGGAAGTTGGTTTCGTAAGTGTTGTTTGGTGTGCTGATAAAACCATTAGTAATAAATTTCCCGGCATCCAATTTGTATCTGGAAATTCCGATATCGCTGGAAACAGCGCCGTCTTTTTTGTACAAAGTGTTGTTCACAACGCGTCCTCCGGCAGAGTAGCCCAATTGATAGAAAGGAATAGAAGACAGATTTACCTGGCGGGATTTGTTGTCGCCCAACGCATAAATACCACCTGCCCAGCTTTCCGTACCATTAAAAATGACCCAGGTTTCATCTCTCGGAAGCGCATCGGTGTTGGTTGGATTTGGATTTGATTCCGAAGTAGCATCGTCGTTACTACACGAAAGCAGTAAGAAAGTTGATAGTAGTGCCGTAGCAATAAACTTGATTTTAGTTTTTTTCATAATTATAAACTGTTAGCATTTAAAAAAAATTGTAAACTATTTTGAAATGGGCAGAACGACCCGGCTTTTGCACATTAAAATTGTCATAAAGCTTTGCGTTCCCTACATTCAGGATTTCAAACGAAGTCCTGATCTTTTTGGCTGCAAACTGATAATAAAGCCCAATATCATGTGATACTTGCCCTAACCTTCCATCATTAGGAATGATCAGTTTTGAATCAACATCTGTTGCTTCACCAAAAAGTGGTGGTTCCTGGTTTTTAGGGATAGCGGTCAGATAAAACCGGTGTAAATAATTGAGATTCCAACGAAGACTGAAGCGGTCTTTTGTTTTCAGGACATTATTCAGATGACCGTTTAAAAAAACATTCCCAAACAGGAAAGGGATATTAGGAACCCGTGATCCTTCATAAATTTTAAATTCGTTTCTTTCGTTCACACGTCGGATATCCTGATACGTTGCATTAAAGCCAAAATCGACATGATTATTGATGTTGTATGTTGCTTCAATTTCAACGCCTTTGATTTCCACTTCGTGGAAATTGATGTAACGATTATATGGAATATCGGGTTGCAGAAAAATGGCATCTTTTACCCTGCGGTAGAAAAGGTTTGTTGCAATCATGCCATTGTTCTTTTTCTGACCAAAAGAATATTGAGCGTTCAGGTTGATGTTATGACTCTTTTCGGGTGTTAGATCCAGGTTTTCTTTGATTAAAACACCATCTCCAAAAACTTCAAATTCATCGGGAAGACGGGTTGCATATTCATAGGACATCTTGACCAGATAATGATCATTATTCCATTTAAGTCCGCCCAGATAGCCTAATTGACTATTTGATTTGGAAGACTGCCAGGCGAACAGAAATTTATCTGTGGTAAAGCCTTCTGTATGGCTGTTGTAATGTTTAATGGCGACAATACTTTCAACTTTTTTGTCAAGCCACAGGGAGCGAAAAGCCAATGCGGCTATATTTTTTTTATACGTTGCCGGAATGGTCAGTACATCAATATCATAAACCGGGGAAACGGCACCCAAAGGATCACTGCCTTTTCTGCGTTGGTAATAAAACAGTTCGCCCAATTCAACAAAATGATTGTCGCGAAATTCATAGGTAGCACTGATTCTGGTTGAAAACAGGTCGTAATGCAATCGCTGGTTGCTACCGCCTTTGTTGATCTCTCCTGTAATCTGATTTTCCAGAATTATATCACCGTCCCAATTGTAGCGGACAGTAGCTGTATCGATAAGTTTGGTGTTAAAGCGACTGTAATTGACCGTTGAATTTATTTTTAACCGATTGTCGAACAGTTCTTTTTTGTGTGACAGGAGTACGGCATAATTCTGTTCTTTATTAAACGGTTTACCGTAGACTTTTCCCATTTCACTGTCATTTTGTATTTCCTTGTAGAAGTCGGAAAACAATAACGATAACCTGAAATCGTCTGCCCATTTTTTATCTCTGATTCCGGCAAAAAGTTCCCCGTAATAGGATTTTGTCGCATCGTGAAAACGTTTTACGTCTTTGTAGTATTTCTGACCCGTTTCGGGGTTAATAAAGGGAGCATTAATGGTATATCGGTTATCGGAATAATTATAAGAAGTATTTAAACCGATATAATAGGAAGGATTTTTACCTGTAAAAAACATATTTGCGGTTGCCCTGTGTGTATTAAAAGAACCGACTTCATAAGAAACTTCCATCAGGTTGGTTTTGGGGTTTCGCGTTATCAGATTGATCCCGCCGCCTAATGCATCCGATGCGAGATAGACCGGCATTGATCCTTTGTATACTTCTACCCGTTCCAGCATATTGGTTGGAATGGTTCCGATGTTAAAACCGTGTCCGAACAATTCTATTGGGATGCCGTCTTTGAAGATCCGGATTGCTTTTCCCTGTAATCCGCCCAGATTGATCTGGACTGCCGATCCGAGATTGCCATTGCTCCGGATTTTGATTCCCGCGGATCTGTTGAGCAGGTTGCCGATATCACCCGATCGGTCGTATTGCTTTTTCATGTCGATTACCTGAACCGAAAAAGGTGAATTTTCCAGTTTTTGTTTGATCGACTGCGAGCTGACGACTACTTCTTCCAGGCTTTTGGTTGCCTGACCCGGGATTGTTAATTGATAATGAGTGGTATTGCAATTAATGTTTACTGTTTGCGAATCGACAAGCACATCATTTTCATAAAGGTGGACTGTATAGACACCTTCAGTCAGATCTACAGTATTACTGGATCCGGTTGTATTGAGGGATAACTTTTTATTATTAACGACTATTACAGCATTTTTTAGAGGGATATTATTTTCTCTTTTAACAGAAAAAGATATGTCACAAGCAAAGGCTGTAGTACTCAAAAACAACAAAAAGTAAAGGCATTTAACCATACTCTTTTATTTAGAATAAATTTAAATAGTGTATTTTTGTACAAAACTATCCCCTAAAAAATTAAGTTTTATTACGAATTTGGGTATAATATTTACTAAAAAGGGTTTGTATGAGTTATAGAATAGACGCTTCTGATTTTCTTGAAATGATGAATTACCATCAGTTTCCGGATACCGGTGAAACAGGAAGTAAACCGGAAAAAAGTAGTTTTGCACAGGATAATGTGTCAATAACTGAAGAAAGGGTAAAAGAAGAACTGAGTATCGTAAAAACCCGGTACAATCCGAGTAAAGACCTGATACTGGATTGCTATGGCAGTGATCCATTTTTAGAATTGCATTTTAATCTTTCCGGATCGGAGATATACTATAAAAATTCCTTTATAAGCGCCGACAAAGTTCCCCCAATGACCGGCAATATGATTTATGTGGCGCCCAGTGATGAGAAATCGGAAGTTGCTTTTCAAAAGGAAATCGAATACAATACGTTTGACATCCACCTCCCTTTAAAAATGCTTAGCGATTATTGGGGCGAAAATCGATTACTGGATTCATTTCTTGCTCAGGTAACACAGAATAAAAGTGTTGGACTTACCAATAATACGATTACACTCAATTCAAAAATTGTATCGGTTATCCAGGATATTGAACATTGCAGTTATGAAGGGTTAATGCGTAAAATATACTTAGAATCAAAAATCACTGAAATCCTGGCCTATTGTTTTGAAGAGACGAATCTCAATTATACAGTAAAGCTTTCCAAAAGAGATATTGATAGTATTCATTATGCCGCACAAATCATCAAGAATCATGTGAACAATCCCATTACGATAAAAGAACTGGCGCAAAGAATCGGAACAAATGAGACAAAACTGAAATCCGGATTTAAGAGTGTGTTTGGAACCACGGTTTTTGGTTATTTGCAGGATTTAAGGATGAACAGGGCCAAACGTTTTTTGTATGATTCAGATCTGCCAATCGAAGAAATAAGCAGAAGATGTGGCTATATAAACATTTCAAATTTTAGCAATGCTTTTAAAAATTACTTCGGTATTTCACCGAGTGCTTTAAGAAATAATACCAATTATTGAGTATACTCCTCAGTTGTAGCGGGTCAAAAACGAAGCCTTCTTTAGTCCGGAACAATTTACGGGGACACATATCCCCTTAATTATTAAAGACTTAAATTATTTTTTAAAAAAATTGACTAAAAAAGTATAAATACGCTGGCATAGGAAAATAAAATTTCATTTCTTTGCACCCGTTAAAACGGCAAACAATAGTCATTATTGGAATGCTGTTCGATCAGAAAGAATCCCGGTTCACTGATAATAACAAGAAACAAAACAGACGCTATATTATAGACTCGGTAGCTCAGCTGGTAGAGCACATCACTTTTAATGATGGGGTCCTGGGTTCGAATCCCAGCCGGGTCACAAAAAAAGTCAAACTAATGTTTGACTTTTTTCGTTTCTATACGCCCCAAAAAAACATTCGGATTCAGAAAAATGGTCACCCTTTTGGTTACCCATTTTTATGGAGGCTAGTAAAATGTGCATTCCTAGATAGTATTGACTCCAAAAAACACCAACAAATAACTATTAGTTGATGCAGATTATCAAGACTACCAGTTCTGAACCGTCGGACTAATCACAATATCGTTAACCAATACGTTATCAGGCTGCTGTAATACAAATAGTACTGCATTAGCTACATCAATAGATTCAATGGCTTCTTTATTTAGTTGCTCTGCTATTTTCGAACCTTCTTCATTCGTTACTTTTTCTGCCCATCCCGTATTGATAACGCCTGGACTTATTAGACTGATTTTGATGCCATTTTGTACGGCAACTTCCTTACGAAGGCTCTCGGTTATCGCTTTCACAAAAAACTTAGTGCCATGGTATATTCCAGCTCCTTTACCAATATTTATACCAGCTACAGAACCCATATTTATAATATGTCCACTTTTTTGTTCAAGCAATTTTGGTAACACAGCAGCAATAGCATTGAGGTAACCAGTGATATTGGTGTCCACCATTTTCTGCCATTCATCTACAGCAGCATCTTTCCAGTAAGAAAATAGCATCAGCCCTGCATTATTGACTAAATTGTCGATCTTTCCAAATTTTTCAAGTGTAAACTCAACTACACGTTTCAAATCTTCCAGTTTTGTAACATCTGCGATTTGAAATTCCGCTACACCACCTGCATTTTCAATTTCCGATTTAAGTGCTTCTACCTTTTGCTGGTTTCTTGCCACCAAAACAATCTTACTACCTGCTCCTGCTAGTGTTTTTGCTGTTGCTGCCCCAATTCCTGAGGAAGCACCGGTAATTATGGTTACCGAACCTTTTAGTATTGTTGCCATTTGTTTTATTTTTTAATGGATTAATTTATTAGGAGATATATAAAATTGGTTCTCTCTCTAGCTTATCAAAAGAAGCAAAAAACTCCTGCGAATAGGACTGTTGATTATGTAAATCCAAACCTTCTTTGCTTTTCCATAATTCCTGAAAAATAAAGGTATTGCTGTCCTGACTATCCTGATATACTTCATAACGGATACAGGCTTCCTCTTTTACAGATTTTTCGGGAAGTGCCAATAAAAAAGCCTTTAATTCTTCGTAAAACTCTGGTTTTACCTTCACAATTGCTGTTAGATATACTTGCATATTATTTTGTCTTTAAAATTTAATTAATAAAACACCCGGTGCTTATATCGTAACCATAGCGCAGCATCATAAGACTTACCACGGTAAGGAATAGTATGAGGAAAAAGAACCAATCTCCATAAGTTATGGTTAACGATTGAAGGCCAATTCGTAGGCTTTGGGAACAGGACTTTCGGAGTGCAGTTCCTTTGCCGCTGAAAGCGGAAAATAAGGATCTCTTAAAAACTCCCGGGCAATAAAGATAAAATCGGCATCTCCGTTCGCTAGAATGGTCTCGGCCTGCTGTGCAGAGGTAATCAGCCCTACGGTACCTACGGCTATTGTATCGCCAACAGCTCGCTTGATCGCACTGGCCATTGGTAACTGGTATCCTGCACCAACCGGAATCGTTGCGGCCGGAACTGTACCACCTGTTGAAACATCCACAATATCGATACCTGCTTTCACTAATTTTCCACTGAGCCATACCGAATCATCGGTTGTCCACCCACCTTCCGTCCAGTCCGTAGCAGATATACGTACTGCTATCGGTAAATTTTCAGGCCAAACACGCTTAACTTTCTCGATAGTTTCAAAAAGCATTCTCGAACGGTTTTCACGGCTTCCGCCGTATTCGTCTTTTCTCTTATTGGTTAGTGGAGACAGAAAGCTATTCAGTAGATATCCATGTGCACTGTGGATTTCAATCATCTCAAATCCAGCTTTAAATGCTCTCTTTGTGGCATCCACAAAAGCCTGTTGGATGGCTTCAATTTCGTGTAGATCCATTTCTTTAGGCGTTTGCATCTCTGGCGAAAACGGTATTGCCGACGGTGCGATTACCTGCCAGCCATCTTCATCTTCAGGTGTAAGTACACGATCATCTCCACCAGATACCCACATGCTACCTTTTCTGCCTGCATGAGCTAACTGGATAGCTGGGACACTACCTGCTTCTTTGATAAAAGAAGCAACACGTCTCAGTCCTTCTATATGTTCATCTTTATAGATACCAAGGTCACCTACACCGATCCTTCCATCTGCCCGGACAGCCGTAGCTTCCAGCATTATGGTTCCTGCACCACCCATGGCACGGCTTCCATAATGTACCAGATGCCAATCGGTTGCAAATCCATCTACAGATGAATACATACACATCGGGGACATCACAATCCTATTCCTAAAAGTTATCGTTTTAAGAGTTACAGGACTAAATAATTTTGACATAATTACTGATTCTTAATTAAGAAAGTATTGTCGAGGGACAGCAACTGTATCATACAATACTTTGCTTTTGATTATTATTTGCTGTACAGATGGAATAATTTGGCTACCACTTTCCATTGACCATCAATTTTTATCAACGAATGGTAATCTGTAAAATCCTCATCTGCTGCGTCATGCTCCATTTCCACACGTACAATAGCCGTTGTGGGTGTTTTATGCAGTACGCTCAAGTGTGTTTTGATATTCGGAGCTGAACCGAACTTTTCTATATAAGTATATAGGTTGTCGATACTGCCTTCCGATAAACTATCTGCAAGATGTCCATACATTACGGCATCCTTATGGAATGTTTTTCTCAGCTGCTCTACATTACCAGCTCTAAGGCCATCCACATAACCTTGTACTACTGCCAATACCTCAACATAATCAGCGACGGTATTGATGTTTTTGTTCTCTGTCATATTTTAAAACTTTGTTAGGCACAAAATTATAACACCATTGCATCTCGCACTTTTCTTTAAGGTCTTTTGTTTTGTTCTTTTTAGGTCAATTATAGAATCTATAAAGACCTAAAAAGAAAAGGAACCGCAAGCGGTTCCTTTTCTGTCTTTTTTAAATCTGTTGAGAAAATAGCTGAATGCCGGTCAATCTAAAGAATGAACGATCAGCTTTTCTTTATGTCGTCAAGTTTCTTGGCATACTCGAATTCATAGTCGGTTCCTTTGGTAATATCTGCCGCTGCCTGTGCCGACTTTATTGCCTGCGCTTTATCGCCCAGCTTCAGGTATATCTTCGCCTTGTGGGAATGCATCCAGAATGCATCTTTATTGGAAAGGATCGCTTTATCAGCATATTCAAGTGCTTTTTCCAGCTTATGGTTATTGTTATAATAATAGTAAGATGCCTGCTGGTATGGAGGTTTGCTACCGTTCAATTCCTTTTCCAGATAGGTCAGGATTCGTTCATTGTTGTTCGCAGTGATTTGTACCGCTACGCGAGTATTCTCCCAAATGATGTTCAGTTTGGCAGAGGTATCAGAGATATCACTGAATTCAATGGTAAACGTCTCATACGTCTGCTCAGTAGGTACAGGCTTCACCTGTAGCCTTACCACATCTTTTGAGGGTTCATAACTTTTGCTTTCACTTTCATTGACAAGGGCACTGTTCAAGACAACCGTCCACGAATCTTTGCCAGGGATGGTATAGATGCTGTATTTCCCGGCAGAGACCTTTTGACCACCGAATGAAACATCCTCCCCAAAAGTAATGATTGTTTTCCCATTGGCTCCTGTACGCCATGGTAATCCAAATGGAATCATTTCTCCAAAAATCTTACGACCTTTCATCGAAGGACGGAAGTATTCAAGTTCTATACTGGAGGTTGAGAACTGATGAATAAGATTAACTTTCGGGCTTGCTGACGGCATTCTGAAACTTTGGGCGTTTGTGGCTATAGACAACAAAAGCGCTGAAAATAAAATAAGATACGTTTTTTTCATTCTTTATGTAATTGTAAGATTAGATTTCAAATTATAACCGACAACGGCTGTTAAAACTTCTGTAAGGCTTCTGTAATAGATGTAGTACCGTCGTGCATTGTAATTACTTTACCTATCGTGTTATCATAGTCCAGTAGCATCGCTAATGTCGTCACAACATTGGCAATAGTGTTATCACCGGGACTTTCAACATTTACCGAGATTTGTCCCGTACCTTCTCCTTCTTTCAGCGCACCCGGTTGCAGAATCGTATATTCTAACTTTGTATTGTTTATCAGGTACAGATCTGCGTAATGTTTAGCTATATTATATTCTGTAATATCCTTCAGGTAAGATTCATTCCATCTTTCCGGACTTAGGGCAAACACCGAGCTCAACATGATATACCTTTTTACACCTGCTTTTTCGGCAGCCTGCATTGTTTTTACCGCACCATGAAGGTCAATCTGTAAGAGACTTTTTCCTCGTGAACCGGAAACAAAATAAACAGCATCTTTACCTTTAATAATATCTACCAGTTTATCGACATCATCAAGCAGATCTATCCGTTCAAAATAAACTGAAGGACTAAATACTTCGTTTACTTTTCTTGCTCCTGCAAATACTTCGTGCCCACACGCCAACAATTTTGCGGTCAACTGACGACCAACACGTCCGTTGGCACCGATTACCAGTACTTTCATTTCCTTTATAAATTAAATTAATTGTCAGTTTGATCTTTTTTGAAAACTTGTGGGAGCCTGTCCGTGGTATTCCTTGAATATCCTTGAAAAATGTGAAACATTCTCAAAACCTAGAGAGTAGCAAATTTCTGATACACTCATCGGTGTACTCTCTAGTAGTTCTTTGGCCTTACCTAATCTTTTCTCTCGTATCCAACTGGCAGGCGAGGTATTGTATATCTGTTGAAAATCCCTTTTGAAACTGGAGAGGCTCCTTCCCGAAAGATAGGCAAGCTCTTCCAAACTTACGGGAGAGGCATAATGCTGTTCAACAACCTGGCGCACGTCCGTACGTACCGGTTGGTGCAGCTGTAGGATCTGATAAAACAGATTACGGCTACATATGGCTACGTCATATAACATTTCCATCATCTTCAACCTTAACTGTCCGGGATGTACTTCTGAACCATCATAAAAATAAGGTTTTATCGAATGGGCAAATGCAACCAGGCACTCGTTCATCGGATAGACCGATGTTTTAATTTCACCTTCAGCAGCTTTAGCTGGCATTTTTAATTCTGTTGTTGCCAGAAACGATTTGATCAGATCATCCTTAAGGGAAAACATCAGGCTGTCATAGATATTGTCGTTCTCAGGATTTCCGGTTTTTTCGTAATGGACTGATGTAGCCTTTTTGAGCAATATCATTTCGTTCTTATTGATATGATAAACCTGTTTGCCATAAGTAAGTGTATTGGTACCTTCCAAAACAAACAACAGCAAGTGTTCTTCCAGATACATCGTTCCACGGGTTTCCATGCTGTGGATGCACTGTTCGATAACAGAACAGCCATCCAGTAATAGGTTTGACTGAGGAGCAGGTCCTTCGATCAGTGATGTCGGTATCTTTATTATTTTTTTCATTTCAAGCGGTTTACTTATCTTTTTAGAAACTAGAAAGATAAAATATTTTAGATACACGACAAAACAATGAGTTATTGTCTACAAACATCGAGTAGCATTAATATCACCAAAATTATCTCACGATAAACTCTTTTCGAGTCGTACTTATTGCTTCCCAAGTTCCCGAAAATCCAGGCTGCAAAACAAAGCTATCACCAGATTTAACATGAAAAGTTTTTCCTGTAGTAACGTCCGTAATAATAGATTCCCCAGTTAGTATTCTGCAATATTCCCAATGATCTATCGAAAAATTCCATTTACCAGTTGTTCCCTCCCAAATTCCGAAAGTTACTCCCCTATCGTTTTGGTCTAAATTCCAAGTTCGATGTATAGGTTTACCAAAGATAACATCTATATCTTCAGTTTTCTTTACAGTCGTTGGTTTAACTTTTGACACATCTGCCGTAACAGTAAAGATGTCCTTGTAAGACACATTTTCTTGTGCTGATACTATATTGAAGCAAAATAATGATACTGTAAATAGGGATAAATAAAGTTTTTTCATTGTTATTTCTATATGTTTTTTGATATGGTAAAATTAAGGCATTATTCAGGACCATACTTTTCTATAAAGTTCTTTAAAATGTTCTTTTTGGTTCGATGTTGATTTTACTTTTTTCTAAGCATTGTTTGTAAAACATACACTTTTTGAAACTTAAATAGTATTCGAACTTTAAAATACTGAATTATTTTACTAATAATAAATGCTTAAAAGAAGTCAGAAAAGAGTATCGAAATAAAGATTAAATCTCTCTTTAACAGTTTGATTTTTTAGTTGAAATTGGCTCCCAGAACTTCCGCTAAAACATCTTTAAAAAATTGAAAATGGGTAACCGAAAAAACAAGTATTTCGATAAATAAATTTTCTTTACTTAAGTGTTTTTTTATTGTATATTCCACAAATTGAACAGAAATATGAGAATTGCGATATTTGGCGCTCACAACGTTGGTAAAACAACATTGGCAGAAGAGCTATTAAACATCTTCCCGGGTATACACTTGAAATAGAACCATACCTGCATCTGGAATTTTCCGGTTATGAGTTTTCAGAAAACCCAACAGCAGAGGATTTTATTGAACAGTTTAATTATTCCGTCAAACAGGTTCCAAAAAGCGAAGACGATGTGCTATTTGACAGATGCGCCCTCGACATCTTAGCCTATATTCATGTTCTTGAGCCGCATAGAAATATTCAATCTCTTTTTAAAATAGCACAAACAATAATCCCCGAAATTGACCTTTTTGTATTTGTACCTATTGAAAAACCGGATCTGATATCCGGACATCAGACCGATTTTCCAAAACTTCGGACTCAGGTTAACGATTTACTCCATGAGTGGATTGAGGATTTTGGGATAGAAGTAATTGAAGTAAGCGGTACCTTATCGAATCGCAGCAATCAGGTACGCGCTAAAATTTCAGAATAGCAAATAAATTGGTATTTGGCAGGTTATTTTAGGAGCCCAAGTTTATTTTTATTTGTTTTAAATGTTTATTTGCATTTTTTAATATATCGTGTTCGAAAAATGACAAAAAACATTTTTCACACCTATCGCAGTAGTTCTTTAATATTGAAACGATTAACAACTCGCAGCGTTATCTTTAGATTTTTTTCAAAAATTAAAGTCAAAAAAAAGCGAATATTATTCGTTCATACGGATTAAAATCCCTTTTTTTGCACCCGTTAAAAACAACAAAAAACTGCTGATTATTCAAACGATTATCAGACTGATGTATTCGGTAAGAAGTCTAACATCTTCCGGTTTCACCAATTAAAAAGAAACAAAACAGACGAATAGTATAGACTCGGTAGCTCAGCTGGTAGAGCACATCACTTTTAATGATGGGGTCCTGGGTTCGAATCCCAGCCGGGTCACAAATTATCAGAAAAGCACACAATAGTGTGCTTTTTTCGTTTCTATTTTACTCTTAACGTATTAAGTATAAAATCCATTTGTCTGTCAAAGCCCGTTTTTAAATCATCAGCCATAAGCTGTACTTCGACATCCGGCTTTATTCCTTTTGGATCATCTTGAAAATTTGGAGTTTTCATTTTGTACTGAAGTACAGGTATCCACACTAATGTTTTAGAATAAGGCAGCACAAATGCCACACCACCAGCATTACTGTAATTACTTCCTTGAGAATATTCTCCGTAAAATTTTCCAATTTTATATTCCCGCATTAATGCCAATAAATGTCCGGTGGTTGAAAAACAACCTCCATTGATCAAAACACTAATCTGCCCTTTGTAAAAATTTGATTTATTCTGTTGTTTTTTAAACCACCAATCATCATCTGCACTACCGGTTAAGGTGTAGCAATTTAGTCCGTTTCTTTTTTTAGTTGCAGCTAAATTTATTTCTCGAATGTTTTGGGGATATTGCGCATAATGCTTCCAGTTTTTCACACTAGTATACTTTGCGCCAACATAATCAAAATAGTAATAAGGCTTATCGATTAAATAAGAAAACAAATAATTGGCAATTTCTGCAGCGCCACCACCGTTATCGCGTAAATCAATAATTAGATTTTTGGTTTTCAGACTGTCAAGCTTTGCGAAAAAAACATCTAATTGATTTTCCGCTATCTTTCTATCGGCTTCATTATAACCATTTGCAAAGGAATAAAACTTGAGAACAGCAATTTTATCTTTTCTAATTTCTGTTGTTAAAGGCTGAATGTTTTCGGTGGTGCTTTTTGTGAAGTTGTCAAAAGTAATTCCTTTTACTACTGCTTTCTGTTTTTGGTTGTTTTTATCTATGAATTCAACTTCAAATTTTTCACTTTGGTTGTATATAAAATAATAAAAAGGGAAATTCTTAAATTTCGTATTTAATCCTGTTTCATTCCTACCTTCAAGGTGAATATACTTTTCGACCTCCTTTACTATTGCATCAATAGTTTCTCCATTTATTTTAAGAATCTGCAAACCGGTATAAACTTTGTTCTCCTTTATTGAATTATCAAAATAATATTTGTTTTTAATCTGATAAATACGGAATGGAAAAACGGGTTTTTCTTTTAACAATGCCGTAATTTGCCCTCTGTCAACGGTTGTATGCCCATCCTTTATTTTTGCCATTAGTGTGGCTGTGAGTTTGTAATAATCTACAATCGAAAGATCGCCTTTGATCGAGTTCTTTAAGTCCAAATAGGTTTTGTCAAATTCTTTTTTCGAACAAAACATAAACTGCCCCGGATGAATTGTATTTGTCAGATTATATAGCTGCGTAAATTCGGAAGCAATACTATCTTTTTGTAACGTTTTATCTAACGATGGTTTATGCTGTCCACAACTAAAATTAGTCACTAAGCATAAAATCGGAAATAGTATTTTTAAATTCATTATCCAGGCTTATTATTTATTAATTGACATTTAAAACCAAATATATACATTGTGTTACTATGATACAAGTACATTAAATCCTGTTTTAATGTTAGTCAATAAATAGATGTAACAGGATTACCAATTGATCTGTTTTAAGATAAAACAGGGTAATCCGTTTACCGAAATTTACATTTGAAAAAGTGCCCTTTTTACTATTCCGATTGCGTTCAAATCGCAGTAATCGGCTCCTTTTCGACAACTAATTTTTTATGCTTGGCACCCCATTCGCTCAATTGCTTCCATATAGGCACCAATTCCTGAGCAATATCGGTTAACTCATAATCCACTCGTGGCGGAACTTCGGCATAAACGGTTCTTTTCACCAAACCTTCTTTTTCCAGTTCACGAAGTTGAAGTGTCAGCATACGTTCTGTAATTCCTACAATTTGGTTGCGCAACTCGCTAAAACGCAATTTTCCGTTTTCCAGTTTACAAAGGATCAATAATTTCCACCGTCCTCCTATTTTACATACGGCATACGTTAGATTACAGCTTTCTACTATATAATTCTCATTCAACATATTAGTTGAATTTTCCTTTCTTTTTCCCATTACTTACAAATTTGTTCGTATCACACAATTAGATGTGTACTATACAAATGTAGTTATTACCCGATAATTTTGTCGACTAACATAAAAGAAAGTAGTATGATACTAGTAGAACAAACACAAGATGCCTTGGCCTACATTCAAAATATTGAAGTACCAACAGATCTAAATCCGTGGGAAACCGGTAGGGCTTTTTATGAAAAGTTTATCCCTTTAGCCGGAGAAAAAGAGGCCGTTTTTCAAATCGAAGCGCAAACTGCAGTAAAAGAGGATCATTCCGTTCCGTTACGGGTTTATCGTCCGAATGATAACGACCAACAACCGGTTATTATTTATTTTCACGGAGGCTGGTTCAATGCCGGAAGTCTTGAAACACACGATACGCCCTTACGGCAGCTAACGAATTTAGCACAATCCACGATCATTAGTGTCGCCTACCGACTTGCGCCGGAATATCCTTTTCCTGCCGGTTTAAACGATTGCGAACTTGCAGTGGAATGGATTATTAAAAATGCGGCATCACTCCATATCGACCCAAACAAAATAACTATAGCCGGGGATAGTGCCGGAGGTGCTTTGGCAGCAACTGTCACACGAAAATTCCGAAAAAAAGTGAGTGCACAGCTACTCATCTACCCGGTTACAGACAACGCGCTAAACGCACCTTCCTGGATTGAATTTCAAAATGGACCACTATTGGATTTAAAAGGAGGCATTCAGGCCTGGGATTGGTATTTGCAAAAACCAGAAGATCGGAATAACCCTGATGCGATTCCTTTATTAGCAAACGACCTGGAGGAGTTACCACCAACATTTATAGCCATTGCCGAATATGATCCACTAAAAGACGAAGCCATTCAATATGCCGAAAAACTAAAAGCAAAAGGTGTACCTATAAAACTAAAACTATACAAGGGAACAACTCATGGTTTCTTTCAAATGGGCGGATTTGTTAAAAATGCCAAAACACTGATGCAGGATTTGGTTGCTTTTATAAACGTAAACAGTACTTCAAAATGAAAAAATACGCTTACATTGGATGTTTAGGTTTTATCGCTGTCATTACCACCGAATTTGGTGTTATTGGCATACTCCCCCAAATAGCCGAACATTACAAAATCAGCATCGACAAAGCTGGAATGCTACTCAGTGCTTTTGCATTAGTAATCGCACTGACCGGTCCTTTTATGACCTTATTGACATCCGGCTTTGATCGCAAAAAAATAATGATTACCGCTATTCTTATCTTTCTTTTTACGGGAATCATATCCTCATTTTCGCCTCCTTTCTGGTTGTTAATGGTCGTTCGGATGCTTCCTGCATTCTTACAGCCTGTTTACATTGCCACGGCTTTGTCGGTAGCGGTTTCAAAAGGCGATAAAAAACACGAAAACGAATTGATGAGCATTGTTTTTAGCGGTGTAGCCATTGCCATGGTTTCTACCGTTCCGTTTGCAACCTGGTTAGCGAGTAAACTTTCATGGGAATATTCCTTTATCATTCAAACCCTTGTTAGCACTATTGCGCTGTTGGTGATTTATTTCTTTCTGCCCAATATGCCTGTGACAGCGAAAAAGTCATACGGAAGTCAGCTAAAAATACTTACTCAGCCTATATTTATCGTTAGTACGGCCATGAATTTTTTTATGATAGCCGGGTGGTTTACCACCTATAGTTACTTTGCCGAATACCTCAACAAAGCAAAAGGCATGGATAACACCATGGTGAGCTATATGCTTTTTGCCTTTGGTTGTATCGGAATTATAGCCAATCGCATTTCGGGAAAAATGCTTAACAAACATGTTGCGAATACCACTGCCCTATTTTTATCGGGAACCATACTGATTCCGGTATTATTACATTTTTCGGGTACCAATACCATAGCCGTGTTTGTAGTGATACTACTTTGGGGATTTTTATATTCACCGAGTTTTCTGAATGCTTCTACTTATATGATTTCATCAGCATCGCAATCGTTGGAATTTGCCAACAGCCTTGCGACTTCATTCGGTAATATGGGCATTACATTGGGTACTACCGTAGGCGGATGGATTATAGCCACAAGAGGCGTTCAATATACGCCATGGCTAACGTTAGTATTCGGTTTACTGGCTTTTTCGATGATACTGATACGGAAATATTTGGAACGAAATGCATTGGTACAAACCGTTGTTATAGGCAACAATAAAAAATAAGATTCAAAAGCATTGCAGCCAGCCCGCTATTATCCTCAAGCTGGCACAATGCTAGTCTTCGAAACACCTATATTATGAATGATCAATAAAACGAATTTCTTCCAATCCAGCACAAATTTCCAGTACATCACTACAAATAATCATTTACAAACACAAGCTGTTCATTTAAGTGGTACTTTGCAATCCAATTAACCACTATTACTTAAATTAACTATGAATTATTTTTACATCGGAGGAGGCGCAGTTGTGCTTCTCATTATTTATTCGTTGTTCTCTTCAAAAAAGAACCTGAAAAAGGCACCCGAAAAACTAATCGACGCAAAGAAAAAATTTGACGACGGCGAAATCAATGCTTCCTTAAGAGCTTTGGGCGAAGCATTTGTAATCCCTTATGACAACCACATAAAACCCGAGCAGAAAATTCACCTTATCGCGGTATTGGATCTATTGAGAAAGGTATTTGCCGAGATGAATATTTCGGGTAGCAAGCTTATCGATCCGCTTTATGACAAGCTTAGCAATTCTGTTAATGTCAATGTGGTTCTTAACGAGGGCAACTACAAACAACTACAAAATTTCTTTGATCAAACCAATACTGACGAAAAACTGGTTAACTATCTGAAAAATTCTGTTTTTAACGGCGAGATTTCCATGTCGGATGCTACTACTTCAGACAGTTCGTCATTTCCGGAAACCAGCAGCAGAACAACCCCCTTTATCAATACTGCCGGAAAGCTGATCATGAGTCGCAAATACCAAGACGCAATCGATGTATATCGGAACGCACTCAACGAGGAGTGGGATGATACCGACAAAGCGTTTCTACATGATCAATTGGCTTCGTGCTACCTTATGAATAAAGATCTGACCAATGCTGAAGCCAATTACAAAAAAAGTATTGCTATTAAATCCTACTTCCTTAACAACTGGAATTACGGCGATTTCCTGGTTTACCACAAGCGTAAAGCCGATGCCGGAGTACAGCTTCCAAAAATTGAAGCACTGATAGCGTCTCCGTCTGACAAAAAAGAATACAACAAATTGCTGAAAAATTTCGAAGCGTTAAAATAATAATCCAATCAAAAAAATATGGAACGTATTGATCATGACGAATTAAAAGCGATAATCAGCAATGATGCTTTTAGCAAATACACTCACGAACAAATATTCAGAGATACAAAATATTATTTCGAATCGATGAAATCAATGCCCTTCTTTGGGGAAGAAACGCTCGGTATATATATTGACATCTACAAAGAGCTAGGCGAAAAAGACTATAGTCCTGCGTTGTACGAACTGGGACTGCTGTATTACAACGGCGAATCCTGGTTGTCTCCGGATTATGCCGTATCGTTCGACTACCATCAAAAATCGGCTGTGTTAGGCAATGCCGATGCCATGTTTGAACTGTACGTCTATTACGCCACCGGCATCGGAACCGAAATCGATGCAGAAACGGCAACAAACTGGAACCTGAAAGCGGCCAATGCGGGCAGTGACAGAGCGTGCTATAATATGGGTACTTTTTATGCCACAGGAAACAACATGTCGCAGGATATGGAAAAAGCGATAACCTGGTATGACAAAGCTTCGCAGCTTGGAAATGTACGGGCCACAGAAACCCTGGGTCTGATGTATCGCTATGGTGAAGGCGTACCGCAGGACGAGGCAAAAGCCGAAGCCTACGAAAAACTGGAAGACGAACAACGCGAGGCATTTTTACGTCAAATGGACGGAATGTAATTTTTCAGAAACAAATATACATCTGTTCCCAACGAATCTTCATTAACAAATTGTAGCGCAGGATATTTCTATACCTTAGCGCTACAAATAATTTAAAATGGCAACACTATACACAATTACGATAAAAAGTATTGAAGCAACCAAAGTAACAGCAGAAGTTCGCGTAGACCATCCCGATGCGGGAAGCGATATCGGTTCTAAAGACTTTGCTTTGCAAATACTACTTGAAACGGGACACATTGAAAGACCTTATTTCAATAAACTTCCGATTCCAATGGAAGAATGGAAAAAACTGGTAACCGAACATCCGCGAAAAGACGAATACGATGTAATGCATCAGTATAACGACGGTATGAAGCTCGACATCACACCGGAGGAAGGGCAAAAAAGAAATGATTATGACTATTCGCAAAAACACAACGAAGAACTGGCTTTGCAATATGGCAAAAAAGTTTCAGCTGGCGGAATGTCAAACGGTCAATATTATGTACAATTCGATAGCGAACCATTAAAGGTAATCGATGTTGCCAACAAGGTAATACTATCGAAACCTGTAAAGCGGAAGCTTGAAAAGGATCTGTACACGCTGGAGTTTGAAGTTGCCGATGCGGAATACCTGTATCACCTTAGAGAAAAAATGCGTTATGAGACCGCGGCATGGAACCTTTCCTCCTATTATAAAACGGAAATAAAAGTGGCAGAAGGCGAAGCAGTACTACTTCATTATAAAGATGCCAAAAGCGATAAGTTCTGGCAGATTATACAGAATGGCGCCACATTAAATATTACCTACGGAAAAACAGGAACCGCCGGTCAAAAAAATGTAAAAGAATTGGATTCCGTGCAAAAAGCCGAAAAGGAGCGCGACAAGCTGATCAACGAAAAGCTGGGTAAAGGATATACAAGAACAAACTAATGCAACGTGTTACTTATGGGTTTATTTAATTTTTTCAAAAAAAACAATCAGGCCGAGCCGAAAAAAGAAAAAAGCACTTCCGAAAATCCTTCCGCTTCTATTACGCGCCAGCAAATGCATGATGCGTTAACATCGGCGATAGACGATCGGGATTTTAATAAAATACAGACACTAATGAGTGCCGTTACTAAAGATAATGCCCCTTCTATTTATCTGGCGCTTAATTTTGACGATTCCTGGTTTCCTGAAAAAGGTTATGATCGAATAATAGACAGTATGGCTCATAACCAATTCGTAGACCTTAATGAAACCAAAGACGGCAAAACACCGCTTACTATGATTGCCGAAGCCTGTCATAATGCTACAGCTATCTATGCCCGAATCGTTGAATCGTTGCTTAACGGCGGTGCAGATGCGAATAAAACCGATAATTTGGGATGGAGCGCACTTGCGTATACAATAAACAAACATGGAGTATCCCCTACTATTATCCAAAAGCTCATCGACGCCGGATCTAACCTGAACCTCGTTGTTGAAAGTGACGATTTTATAGGACTCAACGAAAGAAGCATACTGGGAATGGCTTACTACAACAATAAAGATTTCTTTGCCCAACTTAAAGAGAAAGGAGCCGTAATGACCGACGAAGAAATTGAAGAGTTACAGGACAGAGGGTATTCATTGGAACTGTAAAACGACATCATTCCTATAGCCGGGTAATACTACCTAATAACAGTATTACCCGGCTATAGTTTTAATTGCATGAGCCGTAAAAACCCGAAGCGCCGGAAACAATGAAAAACCTTAAAATCAAATGGTTATATATATTTTACTGCATTCTTTTCGATGCGGCCGGCCTCCTTTATGCCCAGGATTATAAACGCATCGACTCACTACAATATGTAGCCGATACCTACAGCAGAGCCGGACAGAACTACAAGGCTGCCATTGCGCAATTGGATGTAGATGTCGCCTTTATGATAGCCGACAGACCACTTCGGGACAGGTCGGCCTATCGCACCGCACAAGCCTATGTCAGATCCAGGCAATATGACGAAGCCTTTTATCAGGTTACCAGAGCATTTGAAGGAATGTGCCTGTCTAACGACTCCATTGGTATTGCCTATTGTTACAGCGTAATGGGTCAGATCTTCGAATTTAAAAAAGATTACACCAAAGCAGCCGGTTATCACCATAAAGCACTAAATATTCTCAAAAGAAACGCGCATCAAAAAGAAAACACGGCTACGGCCAAGGTACTTTATGCCAATTTTTTTATCAGTCAGAAGAAATATGCCGAAGCATTACAACCACTATCTGAAGCGCTTGCCGTAACAACCGGCACCGGTTTTTATAATTCTAAAGCCTACATAATGGACCAACTGGGCTTTTGCCATGCCATGCTCGGCAATTCCCAAAAGGCAAAACAGTATTACCGCGCGGCATTGGCTCATGAAAAAACAAATCGATATGTCGATATCCGGATGCGCATTTTAAACCATTTGGGAGAATGCTATCTTTCCGGTAACGACATTCCAAAAGCGAAGTCTTTTTTGGAGCAATGCATTGCGTTAAAACCCTTAGACGAGGAAAGCGAAGATTATGTTCTGGCCAATCGGCTATTGGCAGAATTATATGAAAAACAAAGCAACTACGAACAGGCGTATCGTTACAGAATAGAAGCGGTACAAGCCAAAACGGGATTGATGAGTGAGGCAATGCTTACCAATACCGAAGCCCGTTCGGTAAAATTCGATACCGAACAACTGGCACTGCAAAACAGCCTTCTTCAGGCTACCACCGAAACACAAAAAATTGAAGCACAACAGGCGAATGCAAAAAAGAACGTATTCCTGTTCGGTTTTATATTTACCATTATCGTGTTGATCACTCTTCTGATATTTTTATATTTTTACTTCAGACAGAAAAGAGCCATCGCGGCCAACAGAAACAACGAACTGAAACAGCAACTACTGCTTACACAAATGAATCCGCATTTTATCTTCAACTCAGTCGATACCATACAAAACCTTATTTACGAAGATAAAAATGACGAAGCTGTTGCTTATCTCTCGAAATTTTCACAACTTACCCTTCAGATACTGGAGAACTCTTCGCTACAATACATCAGTCTCAAAGAAGAAATCAACATGACGGTGAACTACCTGGCGATACAACAACTGCTTTATAATAATTTCGATTATAAAATCATCGCAGAAGACGGGATTGATACTGAAACAACCTTCATTCCTCCGATGCTCACGCAGCCATTTATCGAAAATGCTGTAAAACACGGAATCGCCGGAAAAAAATCAGACGGTAGCATACAAATCCGATTCTATAAAAAACACAACAAGCTTTATTTTGAAGTAACAGATAACGGAAAAGGCCTTAGCGGAGAAACAAGAGAAGGTCACCGGTCTATGGCTACAAAAATTACATCCGAAAGGCTCAATGCCACACAGGAGACGATTGAAATTGCCAACATCATTGATAACGGCATTGTAAAAGGCACCGTTAGCCGTTTTGCAATTCCGTACAAAATAAAGAACAACCTTGCATGAAGCAATTCTGTATTTTATACTTCGTTTCCTGTTTCCTGTTGTTTTTACCGCAGACAGTGATTGCACAGCATAATAACGGGAAAACTTCGCCCGAAATGCAGGTCGACATTCTGAATCGTTTGGGAACGACCTACAATGAAAAAGGAAATTTTGAAAAAGCCGAATCGCTGTTTCAGAAAGCCATAGCCCTTTGCCGAATGCACAAGTTCGACAAAAAACTAGGTCAGAGTCTGTATAACCTTTCATCACTGTATACCGAAACTGCTAATTACGAAACCGCGATAAAACTTGGCGAAGAATGTGTGGAAGTCCTCCAAAAACAAGACGATAAGGAGACCGTTGCCAAAAGTCTGATGAACCTTGAAACATGTTGGCGAAAGAGTGGAATATTTATCAACGGGATGATCTATGCCGACAGTGCTGTAAAAGCTTTAAGACCTTTAAAAAAAGATACCCTACTGGAACTGGCCCTTTGGCGACAAGGAGAAATATACCGAAAAATAAATACCGCGCGGGCTATACCCATGCTGAAAGAAGCGTTGGTTTTGGCACAAAGAATACCGGAATTGTACAACCTGGATAACATTTACAATTCGTTGGGGCAATGCTATATCGAACCCTATACTACAGTATATAACACCGAAATTGCCGAACACTATTTCCGGATGGCTTTGCAGGCTGCGTTACAGTATGACAAAGTGGATGTGAACGATAACCGTATCCAATACGGAAAAATATGCACCGTTAACGAAAAGTACAAAGAAGCAGAACATCAATTAAAGCTCGTGTACCGCGATGCCTTAGCCGCCAATAACAACGATCAGCTTTCGGTAGCTGCCTTTTGCCTTGGTGAGCTGTATTTTGCGATGAACCGTTTTCAAACCGCTTCCCGTTATCTGAAGGAACACGAATTGCTTGAAGAGCGGTACGATGCCGCGCAGCAAAAAATTACGACCGATAAGATGGCCTTTAATTTTAAAACCGGAAGAGTCGAAACGCTAAACAAGCTCCTTAAGCAGCAGCGCGAACTACAACGGGTAAAACAGGAACAAGTAAGCTTCCGCAATAACGTAAAAATAGGCATTTCGGTAGCTGTAACGCTTTTTCTGGTTACCGTTACATTGGTAGTGTACCGGTTTAACAAAAGGAAAAATCTACTGCTATCCAAAAAGAGCGCTACGTTACGCCAGCAATTACTACTCACACAAATGAGTCCCCATTTTATAACGTCATCGATCGAGAGCATACAAAACCTCATCCGGGAAGACAAGCCGGATATAGCCGCCTCCTATCTTTCCAAATTCACCCGTCTGACCCGACAGATACTGGAAAGCAGTACGGGCGACTCTATTTCGCTGGATGAAGAGATCGCCATGATAACCAACTATCTCACGGTTCAGCAGTTGCTTTATCCCGGCGGCTTTAGTTTTACGGTTGATGACGACGGTATGGACACCGAAGCCATTTACCTTCCACCAATGCTCACGCAGCCGTTGCTTACCAATGCCGTAAAAAGAATAACAGGTTCCAACCAACATTCGATTGCCGTACAATTACTGTTAAAAGACAACAAGCTGTTGATTTGCGTAAGCGACTCCGGCGGACCGTTACAACCCGGTGAGCAACAACGTATTTTGGAATCGCGGGATATAAGCATAACCGCAGAAAGGCTTGAGGCTCCGGTAACCGTAAAAAATATAACCCTCGAAGATGGCACGGTCGGTGTAATGACACAGTTGGAAATACAGTACGTTACCGATGACTAATAGGACGCTTTTATTACAATCGCCTACAAACTTTCAATAAACAACTACGAATAATCATTTACAAATACAGGCATATTATTAAGTCGTAATTTGCACACTATAACGGGATATCCAAACCATAGACTCCACCCTTATAAAAGGGTTTAGAGTCTAAAAGTTTACGATTTCAGAGAAGAGAATCCGATACAAAAACTAACAGTTGTCGGAACGATTCGAAACAGAAAAATTTATCATACACTATGGATTGATATAATATCCCGCTATACATCACATTTTAAATTACGAAGTCTTTATTAAATTAAGAAATTAGCGATAACTTTTTTATCACGGTATTGTAGAAATAATTTTTATTGTTATTTTAGCTTGTTAGCTCCATAAAGGCACAGTACAATAAAGGTCGGTATAAAGCGTAAACACACAGCTGATTATTCAGAAAATTTAAAGATTCAGATAACCAAAAAGAAATTAAACACTAAAAATAATTATGGGATTTTTTGACAAAATTAAAAGCATGGTGGGTGTCACCGGCGTAAAACTGGAATATACATGGATAGAGAACCCATGGCCGTACTTTGATCCGATGATCAAAGCTACTATAAATGTTAAAGCAGGTAAAGATGCCGTAACCATCATCGGTACAAAAGGTACTTTTTATGCCAAGCGTACTGTAAACGGTACGGAAGAAAAGATCGTATTAGGAACCGACATCAGTAACCTCGAACGTTGCGCCAGTGTAAAACGCAACGGTGAGTTCGTCGATGAGTTTCCATGTGCTTTAGAAGCCGATGGCGAAGTTTCTTTCGGCTTTTTTATCATGGATATGGACGTTCCTGCCGCATTGGCCGAATGGGGTGGTCAAACGCCAGCCAGTGCCAAAGCAAATGGTATTACTTTCTTCCTTGAAGGTGAAGTGGATATAAAGGAAACACTCGATTTATTCGACCCTACCCTTACTCAGGAAATAGAAGTATATCACAACGAACCCAAACAGCAAGTGGAATACGAGGAGGAAGATACTCCTACCGATAGTATTTATAATAACGTCATCGCATTAGAAGGCGAAGATGAAGAAATTGAGTTTACGCCGGAGCGACGAAAACTGATTCTTTCGGATGACTACGAGATAGAATTTTCGTTGGATGGTATGGAAGTCCTTGCCTTATACAGCCTGGGTCAAATGCATGGAAAAGTGGTACGTATAAAAGATATTATTTTTGACGAACCCCGACTTGGTGTATTTATGATCAACCATATTAACGGACACCGCGATCTTGATTTCAGTAATCCGGACCATTGGAGAGCCGTTACCGTGGATTCGCTTTCCATTAGTTTCTCCTATCCAAACGAATGGGGATCTTCGACTACTAAATACGAAAGCCTTTTCCATATCAAGAATATTGCCTTACTGGAACAGTAATACAATTACCGAAAAACGCCCGTATGTAACGGGCGTTTTTTATATAAAATCAGCATTAATAAAGGCTATTCGGCATCAATTATTCTTCCCAACTGCTCTGCCAGGTCATTAGTACCGTCATTACTATTTGTGATCAGCCATTTATCACCGTCAAATTTAGAAATCATAATACGCTTTCCATCGCTCAATTGAAAGGTATAATAAATAAAATTGGTTGTTTTGTCTACATTTCCGAAGACTTTTGCTTTATGAATTTCGCCTTCAATAGTGATATCCGTCATAAATAATGGTTCCTGTTGCATATGGTTTGATTATTAAGACAGTTATACGTACGAAACCGGTATGGTATGAAACGATCCGTCTTCTTCAAATGTTTTGATCATATCCATACGGGTAGCCGTTTTTACCGCTTCATCAGGATTGGAAAGCTTATCCTTACCAAACCACTCTTTTCCGAATGGTTTTACGCTTATCAGTGCTATTTCTTCAATATTCAGTCGGATATGTTTCGGCAGATTTTTCGATCCTAATGTCAACAACGTACCAAAAGGTTTTTTGGCATCAAACTGCGAACTATTAAAGAATGTAGTCGGCTCATTATTGGCATCATTGTCCCTAATCACCCAGGTCTCCACATCGGCAGTGTTAAACTGCAAGGTAAGCGACTCAAATTTTTCAATCAGTTCCTTAAACTTACCATGTCCCAAGGCCACTTGCGTTACACTGTTCAGTAAAGCCAGCGCATAATGATCTCTTACTTTGTAAAACGGCACAACACTGTCAAATTCAAGATAGTACTCCGCCCCTGTTCCGTTGTATTGCAACTCCTTATCCTCGCGCTCGTCGGCATAAATATCCGAAAGACCGTCGGTTATTACAATAGTTGTATTTTCGGTATAAATAACGCGGAATTTCGCCGCTATCGTTCCCGACAAATATCCCGGCCAGTTGTGATCCCGGAAACCACCAATATTCAGATACAATATTTCGTCATGCAGGGTACCTAACGAATTAAAAAACGCATGCCGCAGGCGTATCGCCTCAGCAGTTGCTTCTTTTCTTTTGGCAAAGGCCGGATCCAGGTCCACAGAAGCATCTTCTATAGCATACAGACCATGTTCTGGGAATGCCGGTTCGGTTTGTACTGTAAGTTTGTCATCCTCCAGATGGAACCAGATACGTTGCAGCTGATCTCCTAGCGCAGTATTCAACAAATCAATTCCAAGTCCGTAAAAAGAATCCCGGGAAAACGTCTTGTTTTCAAACGCAACGCTATAGTTCCCTGCAATATTAATCTCATCAGCCTGTTCTACAAAATCCCCCATACCCGTAGCTTTTTTAAAAGCGCCCTGATCGGTAACTCTCATCGTCTTTTCAAGAAGTTCTTCTTTGATACCCGAAATAAGCTCAGCCACGCCATATATCTGCATCGTTACCGGCTGATCTTTAACAAAAGTAAACCGCACCTTCGTATTTCCGGGCAGGTCGCTATAAAGATCCCAAAGGTCGGCACTGCCACGCAACGCATCTATTTTATCCCCTAATTCGCTTAGTTCTTTATTTAACTTCTTTCTTTCTTTTTCAGAAAGCTTTGTGCTATGATTGTATTTTATACCGTCTTTGGTATAAAATATACCACTACTTTGAGCACCGTAGGTGCTTTTGGTAACATCTTTATGATACGATTTACCGGTTTCAAGATAGGGACTATAGGCTTCGCCTATAACACGCATCAGTTCTTGCTTTTTAGTGTCCATTATTGAGAGATATAAGATTATAATTATCAATTCATTGTTAAATATAAGGTTTAATCTTACAACAAAAAGAGCAAATGAATATTTGTAGCCGTTTGAAACAATTTAGTAACATCGCAATGAAAATTCGTAGCGCTAAAATCTTTTTTCACAGTAGCTGACAATCAAAAAAATAAATCCGCTTTTTGTGATCTTCCTTGAATTTACACATTTCGAATAGCATTATTATTTAAAATTTTACGTACAAAAACTTAACCTTAAAGCCTTGAATTTGGCACTTCATTTCTAAAAAAATTATTTTTTATTACTTACATTTAACGTCGAATTTATAACCTCCAAAATTCCACTATGTTTAAAACTACTTGGCTAGCCACTGTAATTGTATTTTTCTTCATTTCTTCGACGGGTTATGCTCAGGATAAGACAATTGACTCCATAAATAAAATTCTCGCCAATCCTAAAATTAGTGATCTGGTACGCTTAAATACTATTTATGAAGGAATTGATAACACTGTTGGCTGGGGTAAACAGCACATTGCTTTTAACTCCCAATTGGTTCCTATTTTTTCTAAAGGTCTCAAAATGGACAATATCACTCCAAAGATGAAAAAAGAATATCTGTATGCTGCCGGAGTGTATTACTACAATACTGCCAAACGAGAAATTGATGAAGGAAATAAGAAAGCACCGGAACATTTTGACCTGGCCATAAAATATTGGAAAGAATCGAAAGATTATAAAGAAATGGCGGAAGCCATGATTGGAAAAGGTACCTATTATCGAAAAATGGCCGATTGGGCCAAAACATTTGAAAACTTTTTTAGTGCGCTTAAATATTATGAAAGCATTAAATACGAAATGGGGATTTCAGATGTAAACATGGAAATGGGAACAACCTGTATAACACAAATGGAATATGAAAAAGCCATTGTTTATCTAAAAAAAGCACTGGCGTATTATGACGTTCCGCCCTCAAAATGGAGTATCAGCGATCGGCATGAAATTGCAGTTATTAATAATAACCTGGGCGTTGCCTACACACGACTTAATCGATTTTCGGAAGCACATAAAAGCTACCTAAAGGCCTACGAAGCCATAAAACCAAACAAAGATTCGCATGCAGAATCGCTGGTGTTGGTACAGCTGGCAAATTCCAGTAGCGACATGGGAAACAGTGCAGAAGCACAAACGTATCTGGATCAGGCATTGGCTTTATGCAAAGACGATCTTTCCAGACAGGGTGTATATGGGAATGCCTCCAGAATCTATAACAAAGCCAAAAATTATAAAAAAGCGGCTGAATATGGTGAGATGTGTTATGCGCTGGGAAAAAAGTTAAAAAATATTAGTTCCAGAGCCGGTATGAGTAATTTGTTATATCGGATCTACAAGGAAAGCGGACAATATGACAAAGCTCTTAAAATGTACGAAACCTGGGTTGTTCTAAAAGATTCGAGCAATACGGAAGCCTCAAAAAATCAGTTGGCACAACAACAGTTGAAATATGATTTCGAAAGAAAAGAACTGCAACAAAAAATCCTGCAACAACAGAAATTAACCGCTGTTAAATTAGAACAACAAAAGCATTTATCGGTCATCAGGCTGGAAAACGAAAAGAAATCGGCACTGGAAACATCCCGAAATAAATTGGCGCAACAACGGCTAAAATACGATTTTGAGAAAAAGACACTTAACCAAAAATTAGTTCAGGGCAAAAAAGTAGCCGCCATTAAACTCGAAGGCGAAAAGAAAACGGCTATTAAAAACAACTGGCTTATCGGACTGTCGGGAGCGCTTTTATTGTTCCTTTTGGGTGGTTATTTTTATTATCGAAATACCAAACAAAAACAAGCGATTACAGTACTCGAAAAAGACCAGATCAAACAGAAGTTGTTGGTAACGCAAATGAATCCGCACTTTATTTTTAATTCTATCGATAACATTCAGGGGCTAATTCAGGACAAACAAGACAAAGAAGCGGTCGATTACCTGAGTAAATTTTCAAAACTGACACGTCAGATTCTGGAAAACTCCAACGAAAATTATATCTCCCTTTCGGAAGAAGTGGAAATGACGCAAAATTATCTGGCGATTCAGCAGCTTTTATACAATAATAAATTCAACTATACCATTTCTATCGAAGAGGCTATTGATTCCGATACCATCTTTTTACCGCCAATGCTAACGCAGCCATTTATCGAAAATGCCATCAAGCACGGTTTAAGCAACAAATCGGAAGACGGTATGATCACCATTCATTTTTATCTGAAGGAAGCCAAATTATTCTTTGAAGTTACCGATAACGGAAAAGGATTTGAAACCGACAAAAAACTAACCAATCACAAATCGTTGGCGATGACCATTACCAAAGAGCGTTTGATCGGTTATACCAAAAATCAGGATTTTCTGGTGCAAACCGATAATATTCTGGATCAGCATACCAATATTGTGGGTGCTAAAGTTTTCTTTGAAATCCCTTACATTTACGAAAATTAATTACCTATGTTAAAAGCTGTTGTCATTGACGATATTGAAACCATCCGAAAGAAAAATATCGCCACCATAAAATCAAACTGTCCTAATATTGCTATTATTGGCCAGGCCGATTCGGTAACATCAGGAGTAAGCCTTATCAAACAATTAACGCCGGATATTGTTTTTCTCGACGTGGAAATGCCCGACGGGACCGGTTTTGATTTGCTTCAAAAGCTACAACCCATTAATTTTAAAGTAATTTTTATTACAGGTTACGAAGATTTTGCTATCCGGGCTTTTCGTTTTTCGGCCATTGATTACCTGTTAAAACCTCTGGACGCGACCGATTTGGTGGAAGCCGTTAAAAAGGCAGAAGAATCGATTAGCAAGGAAATTTTTGACATAAAGCTCAATAACTTATTTAGTAATCTGGAAAGGCCCAAAAATTTACAAAAGCTGGTTCTTAAAACAGCCGATCGTATTTATTCAGTCAATATCCAGGATATCGTGCATTGCGAATCGGATAAAAATTACACTACTTTTAATTTTATCAATGCGCCAAAACTCATTGTTTCGACCAATCTAAAAGAATATGAAACGATGTTGGCACCTCACAATTTCTTCAGAACCCACCAATCGCATCTGATCAATATGGCCTATTTCGACCATTTTATTAAATCGGATGGCGGTAATACGGTTGTCATGAAAAACAAGACTTCCATTCCGCTTTCCGTACGAAAAAAAGAAGAGTTTCTGGTTTTGCTTGAAAACCTTCATGTTTAAATAGCGCTAAAACGAATTTTCGTCCAATTTCTACGAATATCTTCCAAAAACAAACAGATATACATTAGTCAAAATTCTCATTTTTCTTTGATTTATTATTGCATCGTAATTCCGAATAAAGGTCTTGCATTCAACCAATAATCAGAAAAAAAATGAAACAAAAATTAGTAATCATTGGACTATTGCTTGGTTCGATTACCAGCTCCAATGCGCAGCTTTTAGGCAAAATTCGAAATACTGCAAATCAGGCTAACAGTGCAGTAGAAACGGCAAAAAAAGCCGAAGAAGTTGTTAATTCAGGTGAAAAAGTTGCCAAAAAAGTAAAAAATAAAGGTGGTGCTTCCAGCGGAACATCTTCTTTAAAACTGGACTGGAATATGTACAAACAAACACCGGCCGTTACTTTTAATTCCTTATTGTACGGAACATCAATAGGAACAGGTGGTCTAACCCGTTTTTCCGGGTATACGGCTACTTTTGTTCCAAACAAAACAGCTAGTGGTGCTACCGTAAACACCGTTCATGACCAGGCCGAATTTCTAAAAATTAAAGTCTACAAAGGAGACCAATACATCACCTACTTCGAATATGACGGATTCCAACAATTTGACGATGGCAAAAAAATAAAATACAATACTCCTGACAGCCGATACAAACGTGATGGCGAATGGGTTGGTGGAACTGAAATTGATGTTCAAAAATGGGGTACGGGTGAATACCGACTTGATTTTGTCGCAGGTGATAAAATGTTCTATTCGTTTAATTTCGAAATTCAAAAACTAACGAATCCCGACGCCTACTCTGCCATGAACGAAATGTACGTAACTCGCGGTCCGTGGAATGATTATGCCTATATGAATTATGATGAGTCCGGTAACCTGGTTTTTGGATATTATCTTAACCACGAAGAATTCAAGCCCGATCCGGCCAATAGCAGAAAAACCAACAAAAGTGTAAAATGGAGCGTAAAAGTTCTAAAAGACAACAAGCCATTTGCACAACAATACGGAACGGGAGCGCCAAATGTAGCTCAGGTAGAACAGGCTAAATGGAATGAATACCGATGTGCTTTAAAACTGGTAGACAAACCGGGAGAATTCAAATTTGCAAACCTTACGGATGGTGCTTATAAAGTGGAACTGTCTATCGAAGGAGAAGCAAAACCGAGAAAATATAGCTTTTCTGTAAAAGACAAACGAATTGTACAATCTCCGGAACAGGACAGAACTAAAAATACCGATCCAACAAGATTGATCGAAGGTTGGAACGATTATTTCTGGATGAAACTGGAAAAATAACAAGGATACCCTTTACCATTATTTTTTCACTATTCAGTTGAACCGTGAGAAAGTAATGGTAACCTTTTTAAAAACCGATTACCCTTCAACTAAAATTCAATTCATAAAAAAGCGCAATGAAAAAATTAGTACTTTTTAGTGCCATCGCCAGTCTGTTTACCTCAATAACCTCAGCTGCCGATTTATATGTTCGGGAAAACGGAGCCAATGGTGCTTACGCAACCGTAAGTGCCGCCATTACAGCCGCAACAAACGGGGACCGAATCATCATTAAACCCAAAAATGCAAATGCCGCCTATATTGAGAATATAACGATCAATAAGTCGCTGACTTTTGTTTCGGAAACCAATTATCAAAAATACAAACTGCAGGGAACCGTTGTCATAACGCCATTGGCAGGAAGAGTGGTTACCATTCACAATGCTATTGCAAATAGTGTGACGATTTCCGGGGCTACAACCGGTGGTCGAACCACTTTAAACGTCTTCAATTCTGTTTTGAGTTTCTTAGATGCCGGTCAGGTAAATGCCACTACCAATATTTCCGGATGTACCGTAGATAGTGAAACAATTATATCGCATGGAAGATGCACCGGCAATGCTGTGGGATCGCTGTTTGTAACCCATACGGATGATACCAGCCTGGCTACGGATGACGTTGAAATCATCGCCAATAGTGTGAATTACGGTATTACCAATTACCAAAGAAACTATACGTTTAAAATCGCAAATAACTTCCTACCGCAAAGTTCTATCAGTATTTGGGGTGTAAAAAACGGAAGTACAAATGAAATCACCAATAATGTTGCCGATACACGAACCAGCGGCGGAGGTCAATATGGGGAATGTATTACAATCAATCTGTCCACTGGAAATACCGGAAACATTTCGGTTTACAATAATGTATTGGCACTTGGCGGTGATTTTCTGATCTACAATTACAACTCCAATGCAACGGTTTCGGCTTTCTATAACATGTCGCAATCTTCTTTTGTTTTAAATAATGTTGCCAATCAGGGATCGAATACTTCGGGGAATTTTACCATCAACGCCAACAGTCAGAGTGTTAGCGGTGCCAATGTAAACGCAGGTTCTCCGGCAGTAGAATACACCGATTTGGATTTGACGCGAAATGATGCCGGAAACGGAGGCGGTTCCAACAGTTGGAGCAATTATTGGCCAGCCGACAGTGGTAACCGAGCGCAAATAAATTATTTAAACGTACCGAGAAGAATCACAACAGGTACCCCATTAAATGTGTCTGGTTCTGGTTTTTCTAAATAATATATAGGTAAAAAAAGAGATGAAAAAACGACTTTATATATTGATAGCTTTTTTTGCGGCCAACTTTGTTCAGGGACAAGTTTCCATAACACAAGCCGAATATTTTTGGGATACCGATCCCGGCTATGGCAATGGTATCGTAATTGCCGCCGCCGATGGTAACTTTAACAGTGCTTTCGAAAAAATTGCCGCTTCGGGCATCAATCTGCCGAGTGTTGGTTTGCACAAATTCAACGTCCGTTTTAAAGACAGCCAGAATCTGTGGGGATCTACTTTTTCAAGCGTTGTTAATGTCGAAGCTTCGGTAACGGAAGGGCTTGTTGAGATTGTACAAGGGGAATATTTTTGGGGTACCGATCCAGGCTATGGAAACGGGACACCAATCGTAGCTACTGATGGAAATTTTAACAGCGCCTTCGAAAAATTCCGTTCCAATGGCGTTCCGGTTCCGGGATCTGTTGGGCTGTATGTTTTTAATGTTCGGTTAAAAGACAATCAGGGACTTTGGGGTTCTACGTTCAAAAATGTAGTTAGCGTGGAAAATGTGCTAAGTCTTAACGATCCGGCAACGGCTGCCAATTTTAACTTCTACCCTAACCCGGCTACCACAACGGTACATTTCGATAAAGAAATAAAACACGTAGATATATTTGACCTAAATGGACGATTTGTTGGGACATCCAGCCATAGCAATTTATTAGATATTGCTGATCTAGCTGCTGGAACTTACATTTTAAAAATAACGACTCCTGATGGTATTTCCTTTACCAAAAAAATGATTAAGCGATAACAATCCCGAGTAATTAAGTCAAATAAAAGCCTGTACTAGTAGTACAGGCTTTTTCTTTATCATGACTTACGGTGTGTCTTCCCAACGATTCACGAACATTTCCCAAACGCCTTCGCAATACAGCTTATAACGCCCCGGTTGGATTTCGCCAAATGAAAAAACAAATAGCATATGCAGGTGCGTCACATAATACAACGACAATCCGTTTTGGGAACGATACTGTATTTCGCCGCTTTCTTCCAAATGCTTAAAAAACGAGCTTACACTTGTAAATCCGGCATCCGAAATAATTTGTTCGTAGGCCTCATTTTCGATTTTTCTTTTGAGTCTGGCGAATGGATTTCGCTCGATTTCCGTTATCGTAAAACTACGGCCGAAAAAATCGTGGCTTTCGTTGTAAAGCGATTCGCCTTCCATTCCGTCGTAAAGCAGTTCACGGGTTTTAAGCTGTTTCATATATTAGAATTTATCAAGGCGGATACGTTTGTCCGCAGCCTGGGTTTCGGTATTCGAAATCACCGATTCACAGTAATTAAACGGTTCTTCTCCATATTCGGAAACGGAAACAATATATTCCACGGTTTTATCAAAAGTGTCCATAAGTATTGGTGCGTTCGAAATCCCGCAATCGCGCAGTTTTTCAACAACCGACGGACGCAAAACCGCTTTGGCAATTGCCGTTAGCAACAAATCGTTGATGCGCGCTTCTATGTCTTCAAAATCATCGGAACTCGACTGGATTTCGAAAAACAATTGGAATAATCTTTTCGAAAATACCTTAAATTTTTCCGACTTGCAATTTCTGTACTCCAACAAACTGTAGTTTTCCCAATCGGCCGGGCTGTATTTTTCCTCGTCTTCGGTAGTCCTAAAGGAAATGGCCGCATAGCGTTCGTGTGGTAGAATATCGTATGAAATCCCATCCACCGATCCGGCGATTTCCGCAATCTCGTCCTGGTGTAATTCAAAAAGTTCAAGCAACGCTTCTTCAAGATCATCCGAAACGTTTGCAAGTGCTTCCGGCAGGTATTTTTCGTCTTGTAAAATTTTTGCCGGTTCGGTAAACGTATCCGATTCCCATTGGTAACGACCGTAAAACGGATTATCAATTACAAACGTCCTGGTGAAAATTTTATCCTGTGTGTTTTGGGACTCGAGATAACACGTCACATCAATATGGAATTCTCTTTCGTACAAACGTTCACTTTCAGGTGCTTCCCGAATAATGTCCAGCAGGTTTTGCGTACCGGTTTCGTACGATCGGATAGGAACGGAAAGTGCAAAACACATCGGTTTAACTACTTCAAAAGGAAGTTCGATTTGTTTTGCGATATGGTCCTGCTGACCGAATTGATCCTTTAATTCCATCAGGAAAACTTCAAATTGCACCGCCGGATCGTAAATCGATATTGCGAATTTAACCGTATCGATTGTTCTGGGTTTGTCCAGATCGAGTGCGATTTCAAGATCGAATGTTTCGGTTGTATAGCCTTCCGGATTTCTACGATCAAAATGATTTTTAAACGTGATGTCGATTTCTTTCCGCGAGGCAAAATTCTCCGTTTGCACCAGATTTTCAAATTTATCGATCTTGTGTAAATTCGGAGCATAGATCGCGGTCAAATCGTTGTTTCCGTAGCATTCGATTTCGACTGCGCTATCAAGCCGTAATTCGGTCAAACAGTTGATGTAGCACTTCACGACTGTAGCTTTTGGCGCATACAATTCCGTGATTTTGTTTTCACCACAATGCACACTTTCAGCATTTTCGAGATGCAGCGATGTCAGCTTATTTTTATTACATCCAACCGAAATCGCATTGGGCGCAATAAGCGTCCGGAGTTCATTATTGCGACAAAAAACCTTGAGCGCATTTGTTTCCAGTGCTTTTATTTTAAGCGCACTCGATATCTGAACCGTACCGTCTTCGGTAACAGGGATCTCGAATTGCCTTTCAAATATGTCGACGACTTTAGCGTAATAGTTTTCCATTTGAATATTCTTCAGGTATTAGTTTAAAGCCGCTTGAATTTCGGTAATATAGTTTCCGCATTTTTCGATCATCGGCTTACAATCCACTTTTGTCAGGTATTCGTATAGTTCGTTGAGCTGATCCAGACGTCTTGGTGCGCAATCCATTCCCCAAAGATCCAGCAAGGCTTTTTCTTCCCATTTGGTAATTTTTTTGCGCCTTTTAAGATTCTTGTCGACAAGCCGTTCGATTGGATTGATATGGGTATACGAAAGCAACGAATGTCCGTGCTTTTGTAGCAGTCGTATCTTTTCGATTTGTTCCTCGATCGTGGATTGACTATTTTGATCCAGACGCTCATACAGACCATCCAGAATACGGTGTATTTCGTCCATTCCTCCCAATTTCAGGAAGGTATCGAACATTGCCACGGAGCCTCTTTTGGCAACCGTAAGGATCGCGGGGTAATCATTGTTATAGCGTGGCATATTGATGTCAAATCCCAAATCGACAAGCTTATACACGACTTCAGGAGTTTCGGCATATTCAAACACATTTTCGGAATAGTAAAACAGATTCAGATCGTTTTTATCCGCTCCGTTTTTGAGTAGTAAATCGATGGCTTCAACCGCATTGCGTTCCGCTCTCACGGCATAATTCAATGCCGAAAGGCCATTCTCATCTTTATAATGCACATCGGCACCCTTTTCCAGAAGGTACTCAATGTACCACAACATACCGCCCTGGCAAGCGGCTTGCAGGTTCGAAGTAAATTGGTACAATTCAGATCCTACGGTCGAAATATCCGCTCCGGCATCAAGTAATGCGCGTACCATTTCATCCGCAAATTCATTTTTCGCGTGTCGGCATACTTTCTGTAACAAAGGTTCATCTTCATACAACTCATGATTCGGATCGGCTCCGTTTTCAAGCATCAATTTAAGCATGTCAAGATGGGCTTGCTGCGGAATATATTCGTTTGCAATACGTTCGAGTGCCAGTTTTCCATATTCTTCTTTCAAGGTATCCGGATGAACACCTTTTTTCAGAATTTCCGCAAGCTTGGCCACATCTTTCTTTTTGATAGCATTAATGGCCGCTTCACTATAATCCTGATTTTTATTTTCGTTGTTTTTGACTTCCCGAGCTGCTTCCTTTATTCCTTCTTCGAGGTTATAAGCCGTGTCAAAATTTTTATAGACGAGCGTAAAACCTTCCTCTAATTTTTTAAAAGCGAATGCTTCCGCCCTATTGTTTTGTTCTTTATGGTAGCCTTTGCTAATGCCGCCAATAACTTTTCCTTTTGCTTCCGCACCGATAGTACCTTCTTTCGCCATCCATCTGCCTCCGTCACTCATATAAAGGAAATAATACTGTGCCGTTGCCTTGTTCTCAAGATACCAAAGCGGTGCAACAATGAATTCCGGGATTTTAACCAAACTTCCTACTTCGATCGTCTTAAGCATCTCCGGTTCGTTTATAGTGATTGTCATCGTAGCCTGTTGCAATTTTCCACGCGTTTCTTCCGATATCTCTTCAAAATCCATAAATCCACTTTCCTCCCAAAGGTCGGCGTGAAAGGTTAATTCGAAATCCGAAACGATATGCGATTTGATATAATGACGTGCCACGGCAACGTGATCCTTCCAGAAATCGAATACAGTAGCCGCATCTTTCCAGGCTGATGGTGTTTCCGAATGTTCTAAAAGTGAAAAAATGATATTCAGTGAATCGGTATGTGTTCTCGGGAAATCGAGGTCGTATTGTTTGGTTCGATACATTCTTACGGTAAGCGTATCATTGGTCTTATCGAGCACTTTTATCCCACGGAACAAACCCGGTGAATGATAAAAATGCGTATCCAGTTTTGGTTTTTGTGGTGGCGGAACAATTTGCAATTCGATTGGACGCTCGACATAACCCGTTTGATGTTTTTTCAAAGCGAGTACCATCGGTTTCCGAAGATTGATTTTCTCGCTGTCCATCAAATCGTAAAGCGTTACTCCATCCCGGTTTGGCAGATTCGGATCCGCACCGTTTTCAATCAGATATTCGAGGTTTTCAAGCGACACATAATACCGGCTCGCGGCGTGTTGTAACAAGGTATAACCCGATTCCGGATGCATTTGATTCAAATCAATTCCGGCTTTGATCATCGGGCGTAGGTAGCTATCAACTCCTTTTTGCGGAGAAGCGATCTCGAAAATAATCGGCTCCCGATTCTCAAACACACTCGAAGGGATATCCGGATTTGCACCGTATTCCAGGAGCAATTTAAAGTTTGAATATTCTTTTCGGGTATAGGCTAACGAAAGAATCGGAACATTAAAATAGGTGTTAAAATGATTCGCATCGGCACCGGCGGCCAGAAGTGCTTCGAATACTTCGAGATTCCCAAAAGCATCAAAAAGGTGCTTTCCGTCGGCTTCTAGCTTGTGTTTTGTAAGAATGGACTTGGCTTCTTTAAGCGTCATTTTTTCCATAATATTTTGTCTTTTGTGGTCGAATTGTATAAAGTTTTGGATCGTTTCAGCTGTTAGTTTAACGCGGTTTGAATGGTTGCAATACGCTCCTGGCATTTCTCCATCATTGGCTTACTATTGACTTTAGTAACGTATTCGTATAATTCGTTGAGTTTATACATACGTCTTGGGGCACAATCCATTTCCCAAAGATCGAGCAGGGCTTTTTCTTCCCATTTAGCGATTTTTTTGCGTCGGATAAGATTATCATCAACCAGTGTTTGGAGCGGATTGTTGTCCGTAATCGAAATCAACGCGTATCCCAGGTCATACAGAATACGCAGTTTTTGAATCTGGTTTTCGATGACCGCTTTATCATTCACCCTGAATCGTACCGTGATATTATACAAAATCTGATGCAGTTCGAAAGTTGCACCCCGTTTTAGGAAAGCATCAAACATTTTCACCGAACCGTATTCGGCGATTTTAAATAGTGCCGGGTATTTGTGACCATTCAACATATTGATATCGAATCCCATTTCGATCAGCTTTTCAACGGTTTCCAGAGTTCCAGCCCTTTCAAATGCGTTGTCGTAACGATAAAACGTATAAAGCGAATTCTTGTCGGCTCCGTACTGAAGCAACAAATCAATTATTGCAGTAGCATTTCTTTGTGCCTCCAAAGCATAATGCAACGCGGATCTTTCTTCGTCATTATCTTTATAATTCGGATCGGCTCCGTTTTCGAGCAAGTATTGTACAAACCAAAGCATTCCTCCGCGACAAGCGCACTGTAATGTCGATTGCGCTTCTCTCGATGAAATAACGTTTACATCGGCACCGGCTTCCACAAGACGTCGTACCATTTCATCGGTAATTTCGTTCTTGGAACGTATGGCTATTTTATGGATAAGCGGTACATTATAATTGGCCGTATCAGGATTCGCTCCGGAAGCCAGCAAAAGCTTGAGCATTTCGAGATGAAATGCTTCCGGATAGTAGGCTCCTCCGGTAGCTTCAAGCATGCTGTTTCCATAATTGTCTTTCAGTGTATCCGGATGAACTCCGGTTTTGAGTATTTCGGCCAGTTTTTCAACATCTTTTTGATTTAATGCTTCAAATGCTGCTTCACTGTAATCCTGATTTTTATTTTCGTTGATTTTCGCTTCCCTTGCTGCCTCCTCAATTCCTTCTTCAAGGTTGTAAGCTGTATCAAAATTTTTATAGACGAGTTCAAAACCTTCCTCAAATTTCTTTGAAACGAACGCTTCCGCCCGAATGTATTCTTCTTTATAATACCCTCCGCTGGCAATGCCACCGATGACTTTACCTTTCGCTTCCGCACCGATTTCGCCTTCTTTTGCTATCCATCTTCCACCGCCACTGATATAAAAAAAGTAATACTGTGAAGTTGTCTTGTTTTCGAGGTACCAAAGCGGTGCAACGTTGAATCCCGGGATTTTAGCCCAGCTTCCTACTTCGATCGTCTTGAGCATTTCCGGTTCGGTTACGGTAATCGTCATTGTAGCTTGCTGTAATTTTTCACGCGTTTCTTCAGACATATCGTCGAAAGGTTTATAATTTTTCTCCTCCCATATCTCGGCGTGCATTGTCAGATTGAAATCCGAAACGATATGCGATTGGATATAATGGCGTGCCAAAACAGCATGATTACCTGTGAAATGGAATACCGAAACCGCATCTTTCCATTCCGATGGCGTTTTCGAATCTTCCAGAAGTGCAAAAATGATGCTCAACGAATCGGTATGTGTTCTCGGAAAATCGATGTCGTGTCGTTCGGTACGATACATTCTAACAGTAAGGGTATCATCGGTTTTATCCAGCACTTTTACAACCCGGAACGAACCACGGGGACAAGAAAAATAAGTGTCCCATTCCGGTTTTTGGGGCGGTGCAACTATCTGAAATGCTATCGGACGTTCGACATAACCCGTTTGATGTTTCTTTAAGGCAAGTAAAACCGGTTTATCAAATTTGATTTTTTCGCTGTCGATCAAGTCGTAAAGCGTTTGTCCATAACGGTTTGGCAGATTTGGATCAGCTCCTTTCTCGATCAGATGCTCAAGGTTTTCAAGCGACACATAATAGCGGCTTGCGGCATGTTGTAACAAGGTATATCCCGATTCCGGATGCATTTGATTCAAGTCGATTCCCGCTTTGATCATAAGATAAAGAAAGCCGTCAACCCCTGTTTGTGGACTCGCAATTTCGAAAATAATCGGTTCGCGATTCGTAAACACGCTTGAAGGTACATCGGGATTCGCGCCATATTCCAGAAGCAATCCGAAATTTGTGTATTCTTGTCGGCTATAGGCCAGTGAAAGTACCGGAACGTTGAACTGGGCCTCAACGTAGTTTGCGTCTGCTCCCGCCACCAGTAACGCTTCCAATAATCCAAAATTGTTAAACGCATCAAAAAGGTGTTTTCCGTCGGCTTCGAGCTTGTGTTTTTTAAGAATGGATTTAGCTTCTTTAAGCGTCATTTTTTCCATAATATTTTGTTTTTGGTTGGTCGGATTGTATAAAATCTGGTAATAGCATCAGCAAAGTCCTTTTTGAAAAGCCTGTGGTAATTCCTGTGTTTCCATATATTTTATTTTCCGAAGGCGATAGCCGTTTTTAATTTCGATTCAAGTTCCTTTCTGGCGATTTTTTTAAGTTCCGCTCCAAAAAGCGAATACCATAAATTCCCATCCTGATCAAAAAAGAGCTCACTATAACGGTAGGTATTGACGTATTCGTCCGAAAGGTCTTGTTCGGTGAAATTAAACACATAGCCTTTTTCGAAATTCACGTCGATAAAAACCAAACGATCCATACCGGCAACAAACCAGATTCCGTTTAAAGCGTCGTCTTTTATCGCACTGTAAAACAAAACTTCACCGGTGATTTCCTTTAGCTTTTGGCTGATCATTTTTGGTTTTTCGTCGCTTCCCAATTCGAAAACGCCGCTATCGGTTAGTAGTAATTGTCTTTCGGCAGAAAGCACAAAAAACTTTCTTACCTGGCGGTTATTATAATAATACGGTGCGATTTCTTTTTTAAACAGACGGTCCAGACTCATGTTCGTGACCGCAAACGAAGTGTCGACAATGGAAAGCAGATTTTGGGTTCCAAAGAAAATCACCGAACGGTTCGCATTCACATAAATTGTCAAACTATTCGGATTATTCGAATAGATCGAAGTTGTTAGTTTAAGCTCACTATATTTAAAACGTTTTTCTTCTGCCGATTCCTTTTTCGTCATCAAAACACCTTTGTTATCGAGCACTACTTTCCAGAAATCGTCTTCGTAAATATTAACGATCTTGGAAGCCGATTCTGAAATCACGTTAAAGTCCGCATCAGTAACCAATAGTTTTTTGTCGGTATAAAAACGATACCCTTCGGCCGAACTTTCGATAAATCCGAGCTCACTATCTTTAAGGAAATTCTGCGTTTTATGCTCGGTTTTAAAATCCGACAAATCATAATAACACATTTCTTCCGATCGTGATTGCGGTATAAACACCCGATTTCTAAAGGTATCTAAATGGATATCACGGTAAACGAACGGAATCGTTGCGCCACTTTCGCGCGCGATAAAATTCGGTGCATAACTTCCGATTCGATTTCGCCAATAGATACACTTATCCTGGTTTTTATCGAAAGAACCACTATACCACTTGTTCCATCTTGAATTCACGGTAAAATGACTATAGGCATACGATTCGCTGGTCATACGGGCATCTTTCCACCAAATTGCCGGCATAAAGAAAATCGCACTCGACTCATATTTTTTCTGACTTGTCACCTGAACAATCCAAAGCGGGCAATCCGGAAACGTCGCGAATGGCGGCGATCCGTCGTAGTTGTATTCAAATTTTTTTTTGTTGAATCCGACGTAATTATGCAGTGCCAGTTCGGCTTCATCGGTAAAAAAAGTACCCGAAACGATGTTTAGATATTCCACCGCATCACTTCCTACTTCACCACTTTTGTCCACTCGTCCGTAGACGTAATCCACAAAAAGTTCCATACAAACCCATTCTTCAAAGTCGAAACGCGTCAGGAATTCGTGCAGTTCTTTGGTGTCTTGCCCGAAATGTCGGGCATAATCAATAATTTCCAGTTTTGAAAGTATCGGTTTTCCGGCTGGTGTATCGTTCCACTGAACGTCAAAAATTTGTGTAGCCATTATTTTTTAGTGCGTTTTATGTTGTTTTGGAGCATATGCAACTGCCGTTTTTAATTTCGATTCGAGTTCCTTTCTGGCGATTTTTTTAAGTTCCGATCCAAAAAGCGAATACCATAAATTCCCATCCCGATCCAAAAAGAGCTCGCTCCAACGGTAATCATTGAAGTACTTGTGTGCTAGGTCTTGTTCGGTGAAATTAAACACATAACCTTTTTCGAAATTCATGTCGGTAAAAACCAAACGATCTATACCGGCAACAAACCAAATTCCGTTTAAAGCGTCGTCTTTTAGCGCACTGTAAAACAAAACTTCACCGGTTATTTCTTTTAGCTTTTGGCTGATCATTTTTGGTTTTTCGTCTTTTCCAAGCTCGAAAACCCCGTTATTGGTCAGTAGTAATTGTCTTTCGGCAGAAAGCGCAAAAAGCTGTCTTTTTTGGCCATTATCGTAATAATAGGGCGCGATTTCTTTTTTAAACAAACTGTCCAAATTCATGTTCGTAACCGTAAACGAAGTGTCGACAATGGAAAGCAGATTCTGGCTTCCGAAGAAAATTACCGAACGGTTCGCATTCACATAAATCGTCAAGCTATCCGGATTGTTCGAAAAGGCCGATGTCGTTAGTTTAAGTTCGCTATATTTAAAACGCTTTTCGTCACCCGATTCTTTTTTTGTCATCAAAACACCTTTGTTATCGAGCACTACTTTCCAGAAATCGTCTTCGTAAATATTGACCACTTTGGAAGCCGATTCTGAAATCACGTTAAAATCCGCATCAGTGATCAACAGTTTTGTTTCGGTATAAAAGTGATAACCGTCGGCCGAACTTTCGATAAATCCGTTTGCGCTATCTTTAAGAATATTCTGCGTTTTATGTTCGGTTTTAAAATCTGACAAATCGTAATAACACATCTCTTCTGTTCGCATTTTCTGTATCAGCAGTCGATTTCTAAAGGTATCGAAATGAATGACACCTTGGTTGAACGGAATCGTTGCACCGTTTTCGCGCGCGATAAAATTCGGGGAATAACTTCCAATTCGGTTTCTCCAATACATATTCTGATGCTGGTTTTTCCCGAAAGGATCATTATACCATTGGTTCCATGGCGAATTCACAGTAAAATGATTGTCGGCATACGATTCGCTGGTCATATTCGCATCTTTCCACCAAATTGCCGGCATAAAGAAAATTGCACTCGACGACTGTTTTTCCTGACTTGTAATCTGGATAATCCAAAGCGGACAATCCGGGAACGTTGTAAATGTAGGCGATTCGTCGTAGTTGTATTCAAATCTATTCTTGTTGTATCCGACATAATTATGAAGCGCGAGTTCGGCTTCTTCGGTAAAAAAAGTACCCGAAACGATACTTAGATATTGCACGGCATCACTTCCCACTTCACCGCTTTTAGTCGATTTTCCGTAGATATAGTCCACAAAAAGTTCCATGCAAACCCACTCTTCAAAGTCGAAACGCGACAAGAATTCATGCAGTTCGTTGGTGTCTTGTCCGAAATGCCGAACATACTCGACAATTTCCGGTTTGGATACTATAAACTTTCCCGCGGGTGTATTGTCCCAATCCAGTTCGTAAATTTGTGTAGCCATGTTTTTTTAGAGTGTTTGAAGTTGTTTTGGAGAATAGGTAACCGCCGTTTTCAGCTTGTTTTCCAATTCTTTTCGGTTGATTTTATAAAGTGTATTGCGATAGAACGAAGTCCATAAATTTTGTTCGTTATCAAAATAGAGTTGTGCATAATAATTATCGCTTTTATGCGGATCGGAAAATTGTTCGGTAAAGTTAAACACGTAACCTTTTTCAAAATTTTCATCCGTAAAAACCAGTCTGTCATTGGTTGTGACAAACCATATTCCGCCTAACGCTTCGTCTTTGATACCGTTGTAAAAAATCGCTTCGCCTGTGATTTCAGTAAGCTTCGGATTAAAATATTCGAGTGTTCCGTTTGCATTTACCATCAAGACACCTTCGTGTGTAAAAAACAGCCGTCTGTTTTTGGAAAGCTCAAGTGATTTATTCCTAATGTAACAATCATAAAAATAGGCCGGAATTTCTTTTTTGAAATGTTTGCTCGGTGAAATGGTAGTGGCGTTGAAATCTTTGTCGATCGTAATAAAATTGCGACTTTCGAAAAAACAAACGGTGTTCTCGTCTGTCGCCCAAATCGAAAGCTCCGCACTGTTGTTTCCTCCAATATTATTGCTTAAGTTGACTTCGCTGTATTTAAAGCGTCTTTCTTCATTGGTCTCTTTCCGGGTCATCACGATACCTTTTGTATCGAGAAAAACGCTCCAGTAATCGTTTTCAAACGAATTATAGACGTTCGTTTTTGTCTTGGAAATTTTCTTGAATTGCTTGTCGGTGATCAACAGACTTCCTTTTTGTCCGAAATGATATTCTTCCGATGTGATCAAAAAATATCCATTATGCGAATCCACCAGATAACCCTTCGCTTCGTGTCGGATTTCCGGATTGGCAAGATCGTGGAAATACATGTTTTCGGACGCTCTGATATCGTAATACACGATGCGGTTATGCCATTTGTCGAAAACGGGAAGTCCCAACCCAAATTCAATTTTGGTTCCCTCGCGTTCGATAAAATTCGGGGTATACGAACCGATTCTATTACGCCAATAGCGAATCGGGCGCTCGCTTGTTGCAAAGTCACCATACCATTTGTGATGATCACTAACGGTGTATTTCTCATATCCATAGGAATCGTCACGCATCTGTGCGTCTTTCCAGAAATCGGCAGGCATAAAAAACAGACAGTCTGTATATTGTTTTTCCTTTTTCAAGACCTGGATAATCCAAAGCGGGCAATCGTCGAAAACCTGGAATGACGTGCGATTGTTTTCCGGATACATAAAACGTTCCTTACCGACATATTCCTGTAGTTTTGCTTCGCCTTCTTTCGAAAGGAAGGTCGTTGCAATAAGCCCGAGATAGGCTACGGCATCACTACCCACAGCACCATTTTTGTCGGAATGTTTAGCGTAAACATAATCAAAAGCAATTCGCATGCATTTCCATTCGTCAAAATCGAAACGTGTCAGGAATTCATTAAGCTCTGGTGTTGCCTGTCCGAAATGACGGCAATAATCGATTATTTCTTGTTTTGTTACTATCGGTTTTTCCGGGACAGCGTCGTTCCACTGTACCTCGTACATCTGTGTAGCCATGAGTAATTTAGTTGGTTAAGTGCTCCGAAAATAATTCGGAAATGAGGTTGCTTTATCGTTTATTCAACGCCAGCCGGTTTAGGACTTTTTCGAAGCCATTCGCCGTCGTCGTTGATTCTGTAATATGCTTTTCTTCTAAATTTCAGGGTGAATTCCGGTAATATAAAATCGGTTTCGCCCCAAGCCGTTCTCGGTAAAGTCGGTGAAAACCAGAAGAATTCTGTAAGGTCGTAGAGATACGATTGATAGATATCGAAATAAATGCTGATTCCATTATTAAGATTCAGATAGAACATAAATGCCTTAAGTGCATCGCTGCTTTCGAGTTTGAAATGTGTTTTTTCAAACATCAGCTTTTCACACTTATGATTCGCAAGCAGCGTACTTATTTGTCCAAACCAACTGCCGTCATAGACATTTGCCTCGGCTAAAATTCCGGCTTTGACTTTTTGGGCGGCGGAATGATGTACCTCGCGCAACTCCATTTCGTTTTCGGTAGCTTCCATTTGCGCTTTATACTCGTGAATGTCCAGATGACTCATCACCAGACTTCCGATAAAATCGACAACAGTCCGGCATTCCTCTTCATACATACGCCCTAGCGAGATCACATTTTCGGCAAAATGCCAATCGCTAAATAGCTCGACTTCCTTGCGCGACAATGCGGCTTTTTCGAAACTTTCGATACCGGCGTCTTCTCCGACTCTATTTTTGATCAATTGCCCGTAGCGTTTTTCCGCTTTAGCCTTGAACTCCGGATTTGCCTGAAGTGCTTCGATCCCTTTTTCGATTTTGGCTTCGCTAAACGATTCCAGGAATTCGTAAATATTTTCGATTTTGGATGTATCCAATGTCAAATCTTCATTGACTTCATATAATTCCGTCACGCCCGGAATTGCAGGTGACGTTTTGATGATCACATCCGTTTCGGAAATCATTACATATACAAATTTGAGTTTTCCGTCGAGTGCATGAAAAGCCGCTCTAGCGAAATCGGAAGCCGGTACGCCCGTATATTCCTTTACTTCTCCGTTTGCGTAATAGAGTATTTGTCTTCCTACAACATCCGGTTTACCCGTTTTTTTATCCGGGGCGACTTCGGCAAAAACCTCCTTACGCATTCCCGGATCGACAATTGTTCTCAGATGTAATTTTGTGAGTTGCACCAACTCTTCCGGAGTGGCGATTCTGTAGCTATATCCGTTTTCTTTTGAAATGGAAAAGATAACAAAACGTCCCGGTTCCTGAGCAACGGTAATATCGAATTCGATATCACTAATACGTCGGTTTATCTCAATATTGCGGTATTCGGAACTGTCTTTAAGTGCTTCGGGTATTGCATCCCTGTTTATTTTTCCGTCAACAAGGGTAAAGTAGGATTTACCGCTAGAGCCGTTACCGGAATACGATGGAATATTATAAGTTGTGAATTCTACACCGGCGGGAAGCGTGTCTTTTATAAGCTCAAAAATTTCATTGAGTTCTTGTTGAAAATCCATATTTAGGTATTTGGTTGACTGTAATTACTGTAAAATTGCTCCGGAATTATTCCTTTACATTTTAAAGAGTTATTCCTTAAAGCTCATTTATACTCTTTAATCATCGCTTGCGGTTTGTAAGTATTTACCGCTATTTTGAATGTCATAAAAATACTCAAAGTTTTTAAATACAATATATTTTGTATCTTAAAATTACAGCCGTATTATTATCTTTTATGGACTTTCCTGTTTTAAATCTAACAAAAGCTATTAAAAAATAAAAACCACAACTTTTTGTGTTGTGGTTTTTACAATTTATTACTGGTGTTCAACTATAAGCAATAGGTACAGGTACTATTCCTTGTTTTCTCTTGGAATAGGATCGCCTGTTTTGGGATCGATGGTATACTTTTTATTAAAACTTTCAATTGTCTCCGGTTCACGCGTTATGGGATTATAACCATATTTTAAAATATAGCCGGTAACAGTATCCGGTTCCCCCATATTCCCGAAAAAGCGTGGTGTTGGATCCGCATTATAATTATCCCACCATTCCTTTTCTTTTCTTTTTTCCTCGTCTGACATTAAAGCTCTCTTTCGGGTTTTTTCTTCTTCATATATTTTTGCGTTAAATCGCGCGATCTGACCTTTTTGATCTTCCGATAGTAAATCAAATATCGCTCCTCTTACATCTTCATCTTTATCATACACCCTAATTTTTTGTAGTAAATCTTCGTCAAAGACTTCGGGTAAATTAGTAAGATCGACATAGGGTAGTTTTGCGTTTCGCTCTTCTCTGTATTTTTTGGCTGCTTCAGACACTTTATAAACATTGTACTGTTCTTGCTGCGGAGGTGTAAGTACCGCGAACACTTCGTCAAAAATAGCATTATTTAAATCCTCGATATTTAATAATAGTTTTAAATTAAACTCGGGTAATTCGTTTTTAAAAGGTGTAAAATCGTATATGGCAAAAATCATATTTCTTAATTTAATGGTTGTACTAATTCTTTGTATTCGATCTCATAATATTTTATACCATCAACGGTCTTGATATGTTTTGGATCCGTTGTTTGAAGGAAGTATCCTTCATTCATAAGTACTTCCTCCTGTATCATTGTAGACGGCGGATCAGCATCAAAGTGTCTTGTTTTTCCGAAATTCTTACCCCAATCGGACAAGTCATCAATATAAACACCTTTTGCGGTTCGTATTTTTCTAATAATGCCTACTGTTTCTACAATTTCTTCTTTTCCTATAGTTTTTCCTTTTCCTGCATTTTTAGCAGAAAGTTGAATAAATCCTTCGGCTACTTCTCTTTTTAATGAACCGGATACCATCCCTGTAAAAGCAACTTCCGTCCCTTTTCCATTTTTTAATGTCTTGTTAAAATACTCTAACGTTACCGTTCGTCCGCTAAGTACTTCTTTCCCCCCCATATCTCGTTCTTTAACTTTTCTCAATTTGTCTAAAGCACTTTTTAAATTTTTATATACTGCACTGTTGTATTCGCCCCACCAGGAAGACATAAAACGAGCTGGCGTGTTTATAAATCCTCCATCAACTGTAAAAGCGTGAATAGAAGCCAGTTCAATGTAGGTTGCGTCACCGGTTGGTAATAACTTATTTTCACGTTTTAACATATCAATATCATTTAACGATTTCTTGATGTCGGGTGTATTTTTCCAAAATTTATGCCATCCATTATCTCCAAAGAAACTGTCATAACTTTTTAAAGCTTCGGTAAAAGCTTTCGGATTATCTTTATAACCTTTAGTAAGGTTATCAAACTCCTCCGTGTTCCTCATTTTATTGATCTCGGCACGAACCTCAGGATCCGCTGATTTTAACGCTTCCTCAAATTTTTGCAACTCCGCTTCTGTAGGGTATTTTTTAGTAGGAATGACTTCGATCCGTAGTTTGGAAGTAGTCTTTTTATTTTTCGGTATTTCCGTTTCCGTGATTGTCTTTTCCCTAGGTTTTGGCGCTGTTCCTCTTGGTAAATTTTCAGGAGTATCAATAAATTCAGCGTGTTGTTCCGGGTTATACGGCTGTTTTTGTTTTACCGTTTTCTTTTTTTCAACCGGAAGCTGTTCTATTTCTGCTCCTTTTAAGTTTTTATTACTCAACACCAACAATCCCGTAGTTAACGTTAATTGTGTCACTATCTTAACCGTGGCATCAATTTTTTCGGCAGTTGTTAATTGGTTATTGGCATTGATCGCATTTATACTTTCCAAACCGTCGACAGTGATCATAATACCCGCCGCACCGTTTAAGGCAAAGTCAGTTATAACAATATAACGCAATCCCTTTTCTGATATTTTAACAATTGGTAGTCCTTTATAAGCGATTTGGGACATCGCTCCTCCTATCGCCAAAAAGCTTGAAGCAATCGTAATGGTATCTAAGACTACGGTTTCGGATGTAAGGGTTCCTTTTTCCATTTTATCCATAATACCAGCCGCTCCGGAAGTAGCTCCTGTTGCTCCGGATGCTACAAACAAGAAAGGTGCAATTGGTGCTGCCGGAGTAAACGAAGCTACTATTCCGGCTACTGCCAATCCTAACGAAGCCCAGCCGGCTCCCGAAGAAACAGTTTCCCAAAACGAAGCGCCATTTGTAGTGAAGTTCCCTTTTAAAGTAGGATAGCCAAAATCGTTTGCCGGGATTTCATAGGCCAGCATACCATCCGGATACGTATTTTTGCTATCAAAACTTTCAAACAATTCTTTTATGTTTTTTCCTTCGTATGTACGTTTATGTTCTACTCCCGGCGTAAGGTCGGATAAAACATAATTCCCCGGATTGTTCTTGCTTTTCCCTAAAAACAAATTAAGTGCTAGCGTTTTAGTCGTTTTGGTTTCTATAGCAATCGCATTTACTTGTACCGCTGTTCCCGGTTTAATTGTATTATAACTGGTATCAATATCTGCTTTATATTTTTGAAATTTCTGAAGTGTTTTATAATCCTCACTTGGCAACACCACTTGTCGGTAGGACGCATAGCGCTCGGTTGGTTTGTTATTTTTGTCTAATTCTATACAATGAATCACAAAAACTCCGGCTATCGTTCCTAAAAACGTGGCTTCTGATTGTGATGAATTCATTTTCCAGCCATCTTTACCGTAGTATTTTCCTCTTTGATAACCGTGTGCGACTACATTCTCTTTATAATCAGATGCTAGCATTGCACTGGTCCCATCGAACATTTCTTTTGGAGTCGTGATTTCTGCAAACCAAAAATAATGGTGGTCTTTAGCATTAATACTTCCTTTCAAGGAATAATATAATTGCGGAACATGCATACCATCTGTAATTGCCATTCTTTCCGGATTTTTGGTATTGTTTACCGATTTTATATAAAAATTCGGATCTGTTATCTGGTCTTTATCAGCACTTTTCGATAGATTCTGCTCAACAAAGGCTACTTGTTGTCTGAAGTCATTATAACTTTGCGTTTCATTTGAAGACAACTCATCTGAAGCCGCTTCGGCAAGGGTTTTAACCTGATGCGTTGTGATATGGGCACTGTATTCTTTTTTCTCCGTATCTTCAATAATAAACATAAAGGTATAGACTCCCGGATTGAAGGCTCCTATCGTAAAACCTTGAATTACTCTTCCTTTCTGATCGGTGCTTTTGATGTTATATAAATTGGGTGTTCTATAAAGATCATCAGGCCCGTCATTTTTTTGTACCAATACCTTTCGGACTACTCGTGGCTTTTCTTCTTTTTTATCCGTAGGAAGAAATACTCGTGTTGGATATTGGTAAACACACTCAAATTCAATTATTCCGCCTATAATGGTGAATTCTGTTTTCGGTTTAATCCAAGGATGTTTCGAAGTAATATGAACCATATCCAGATTCACTACCCCAAATTCCAGATTCCCCATTTCATTTGTAGTTATTTTTTTCTGTTCTTCCTCCTGCGGTTCTTCTTGCTGCAGTTTATCATAATTGGCATACAATAGATTTATCGCTTTATAGAGATCACTGTTATTCAGTTTATCGTATAATTCTTCCACCAATCCTTTTTTTCTTTTGAAACGGTACTCTTTATCGTAATAAGCAATAAGTCGTATTCGATTATCTGAAGAAAGGTTCTCTAAAGCACGAAATATTTTCTCTTCGTCCGTACCTTCAAAAAAGTAAAGCACTCTGGGCGTAAATCCTTCATACAACATTTTTGCACGTTCCGGAATAGTAAGTCCTTCATCATCTTTTTCTACTTCCTGTAAGGCACTCAATACCTGATCCATTACGAGTAAAGTCGTCTTATCAAAAAAGCCCGAAGGCATAATTCTGTGATCCCTTTGAAAAGTGGTCAGCGCATTTTGTGTATTTTCTAAAAAAACGGTTTGTTTTTCCGATGTATCATAGCCCAACTGATGGAGTGCCTTATTAATTTCCAAAACTGCAAGTCCACTTTCAGAAAACTCCAAAGTGGAAAATCCTTTTTCAATTTTACTAAATGCCTGGTTCTTAAACCCGTCATAGGTTAGTTTGGTAACTTCATTTTCTTTTAGTCGTATCGCGGCATCCTGATCCGTGATTTTCACTTTTGTTTTGTTGCCCGCTTGTGAATACGTACTTGATTGCTCCTCATCTTTTTTTGTCCTGGGCGCAAATGTTTTTTTTCTGGTCATAAATTGCTAATTGGTGTATAACAGTATCGTTACAAAAGATTTTGGTAGGTTCTACTCTGTTTTTCGAATAAATGGGTGTACCCGGGCTTGATTTTTCCCGAAAGATTTTTCGCTTTCGATGGCCAAAAACGGGCTTATCAATTCATGCGTAATAATTGTATCTCCCATACTATGTAATGCTATAGCAACATTTTTCATGATGTTCTTAATATTGGAACCGGTATAGGAATATTCTTTAGACAGGTGTTTTAAAAGCAGTTCGCTTTCGAACATTACATTTTTAGGCAGGTATTGTTTCCAAAGTGTTTCACGGGTTCCTTCTGTTGGTCGTATTACATTTATAGATAAATCGATACGTCGTTTAAAAGCATCATCCATATTGTTTTCAAAATTGGATGCCAAAATCGTAAGTCCGTCAAATTTTTCGATCCGTTGCAGCAAATACGATACTTCCTGATTCGCATACCGATCGTGGGCGTCATTTACATCGGAACGTTTTCCGAATAAAGAATCGGCCTCATCAAAGAAAAGCATGCAGTTTTTACCCTGTAGCCGATTAAAAAGTATTTCAAGATTTTTTTCCGTTTCTCCAATGTATTTACTCACCACCTGAGAAAGGTCAACATGGTACATATCAATACCGTATGTATTTGCAAGTATTCCAGCCAGCATTGTTTTTCCGGTTCCCGGCGGACCATAAAACAAAGCCATAAATCCGGATTTAAAATGATGGTTTCCGTTTTTAAAAAAACCACTTTCCAGGGCTTTAATATACTGTCCGATGGGTTTTATTTGTTCCCGTACCATCGGTTCTAAAACAATATCGTTTAAGGTCAGATCCGACTCATATAAACTTCCCGGGAAGTAACTGCCATGATCCAGTCGCGGTTTTTTACCCGATAAAAAATAACCGGAATAAGCGATGTCCAGTTCAATCTGCCCATGAATAAAATCGGTAGTGGTACGATTGTAAATAATATCATTTTGCAATACCACACTCCCTTCTATCAGTTGTGCATTATAGTAGGACCATAATGATAAATCATTACCGGCAAGTAAAAAAAGAGCCGTCTGAAATGTCGGTTTAAAAGTCCGACTGCCCCGGTTATATTCGCCTCCAACCTCTATTGCCATTGCACTATTCGTTTCTTCTATTTGTATAAACGACTTAAATAGCGATGGATAATGTGCTGAAGCAACACCCAAAACCAATAAAACCCGATCCATCTCCTGAAGCTTATATGTATTAATTGTGCTGCCATAGGGGGAATCATTGTCTACTACCGGCAACTCCGGAATTTTTTCAATGGTATCGGACATTGCTTTCCCTTTTAAAAACAGTTCCTTACAGCGTATCGCTATTAAAGCTTCCAGCCACTCCATCTCTTTATTCAGAGAATCATGACTTACAAGTTTAGCTTTTGTCGTAGTACACTCACTTTTTTTAATCGTGATTAGCTCTTTTTCTACATATTTTTTTTGAATACTTTCGGTTGGAAGGATCGAATGGCTCATAATTTTTTTGATTGTACTCTTTAAAGAAATGTGTCATCGTATAGCATTCAACACCTATAACAGGACATCGATATAACCTCCGACTTGTACTCTATTGAAAAGGAAAACACCTTTTGAAATGGTCTTTTCAACTTTGCTTTATTTCTCTAAAACAGGTTTTAAAATTTATACTTTCAAGGCTCAAAATTATCAGAAGTAAGGTTATCTGACTATTTATAAAGCTATTGGATTCTGTCTTTGCAGTAGAAAGGATTTAGGTACAACCGTTGAAAAAAGACAGAAATAAGTACTGAGTACTTTATGGAAGTTGTATTACTTTTTATGACAGACTTTTACAAACACAGTAACCGATCTGTATAAAATAAAAAATGCCTTCCTGATACAATAGGAAAGCAAATGTGAAGAAATTATGATAAGAAAGGGCGACTACTATCCGATTATGATCTAGCTCTTTTATAGACCTGTATCATTTCATGATCAAATCCAATGATATCGGCAATCGCCATAAAAGTAGCAATTTCAAAAGTCTTGGTACTCGAATCGGTTGGACTCCAGGAACCGTCAATAATCTGATAACTAAAATTAAAGCTGCTAAACGGAGCCAGTCCCTTTGGGATATTTATGATATTTTTTATCGTCGATAAAATGGCATCCATAAATTCAATCGGAATTTTACTTTCCGGAACATCCCAGACAAAAGTACCGGACTCTTTTAGCATCCGGATATGCACTACCGCATATTTTTCTACGGTTCTTCGATTACAATTCCCAATACCTACGTATTCATCCTGTGTAAAGAGAAAGGCTTCAAATGCCTGTCTGATCTCGTCATACGGAAGGTATTCGGATTTTTGATTGTAGATGCCTATTTTCATCCCGCTTCTGTTATATTGTTATCTATTTGCTCGTTTTTAATCATCGTTATATTCATTTCCTTTAAAATCCAACCAACCTTTTTGTCCATTTCCGAGTTCAAAACAGGCAAAATACCCCTGGAAATCACCTATATTTTTATACCGAAATTGCTTTTGCAAAGGAAAAAGCAAAAACAAATCATTCTTTTTTATTTTGTAAAAAGGTGTTGTGTACACTACCGATTGTACGTTTTGATAATTCGTAAAAACATTGCTGTCTACAAAATTAGCCTCTTTGTCTTCCGGTTTCAGAAAATAGTGAAGATAATTCATTCCAAATGTCCCGTCTTTTCTTAAAAATGTAACGATAACATTGTCAAAAGAAACATGCTTGCTTATCCTTTCTTTTTTATCAAACGCGGCATAACTTCTAAAATCTACACTGCTTTTTATCGTATCCTTTGTAGTATTTTTTAAATAGATTTCCTGAATTCCAGTTGTGTTTTGTAAAACAAGACTGTCAGAAACGGTATATTGATCTTCGAAACCGAAATCATTCAGGTTTCGCATTTTAAGTATAAAATCCGCATTCTTTTTACTAAATGCTATTTCATAAAGATATTCTCTAGGTGTGGGTTCATAAATATGATCAACTATATAATTCACTTTTGTTTTCAATTCCTGTCCGGTCCAGTCAATTGATTTAAGGCTGTTTTTTTCGATGAGCTGTAGGAAACCCGGATTAATCTTTACCGCTTTAACCTTGTGTTGGTTTAGTTTTTTAAAGGTTAAATTATATACGTCAATCGATTTTTTAGCATACCCTGTTATAATCTTACCCAAAGTAATACTATCATACGTTTTACGGATCAGCGTTTCGTTATAACAATTTTTGAGCTGAACCTTTTTATTGGATAAAGTATCTATTTTAAAATAATCGTCATTCAGGTCATAAAAAGCCTGACTTGAAAACGCGTAAACCTCACGGTTCGTCAAACTCTTTTTTTCAACTTTTAATTCGGCAACATACGCATCAAAAAGGCTAAAGAGCTGTATTTTATTCTGAACAGGAATCAGGTATAACTGTTCGTTATCATACGTATATAGTATTCGTTTTTGATCAAATTGAATAAAAATATAGGGCAGGAATTCTTCCATACTTGTGTATACGCCATCATTCTGATGTTTATCGGAAAAAATCGCAAAATAATTCGGATTGAATTGACACAATTTACGGATCTCATAATGCTCCTTATCCGTGTCATCATCCGTATAGGTGAATTGTAGTTCCTGAAGTTTTTTAAAGTTATAACTACCGTCTATTTTGTCAAACGAAATAGCATTTTGCTGTTTGAATAGCGCCTCGGCTTCCTCTCTTTTTACGGGGCTTACCACCGATTTTATTTTTTGTTGCTTTCCTTCAAAACGGACTTCAATTTGTAAATGATAATAGTCGGCTCCTTTTTTGATCACAATTCCTTTTCCCGGACCGATGCAGTACAATTGCCCTTCGGTAACGGTATAGGTTTGTTGACCAAAAGCAAACTGGTACAGTAACATTACGATAATACACAATAGTATCTTTGCCATCTTATTCCAAAATCCAATTGGTAGCATTTAGAATAAAGTTCATTACTTGTAGTTCTTCACGAGTATTAAAATTTATGATCGCAATTTCAACTTTATCTTTACCCATTGCATTGTACTGAATTTCATACACATTCTTTTCACTCATATTTTCATGCTCAAAATTTACAATGGCCGATCTAAAACAACCACAGCCTTCGTAGCCCGTTGAACTTCCTCCGGTTACAATTGTTAAGTCGTTGCTTTTATAAACGGGCGGAAAACTTGTCCTTTGATCAAAATAATATTGGGATTTGATCGCATATTTTAAAGCATCCATTTTCTCATTAAATGGTGATCTCGAATGTATTTCGCTTCCGCAAATAAGAAAAGGATTATAAACAATCAAAAAAAGAGTGTCCTTAGTCGTCGCTATTTTTGCAACTTCTTTTACAATTGATGCAGATAATCCCTTTTCATTCTCAATTCGTTTTGATTCTGGCATGTAAAAATCTGTTTTGATAAAAACAAAATACGCCGTAATAAAAATCAGAATAAGAAAACCGAGTATTATCTTTGCTTTTTTCATTATAATTGCTGTCAAAAAAGATTAAATATTTTACTGTAAACAACAAATCTATATAAAAAAACAGCTCTTTTACAATAGTATTTATATAATATTGAAAATTAAAATTTTACGATAAAAATTTGTCGTACAACTAAGAAAATTGCCGTACCATACACTACCTCTTTAATTTTCTGATTTTTGTGGTCAAGGGATCGCTAACCCAACATTTGGGAAATGTGAACGTTTTTGTGGTCTGCGAAAATGATAGTGTTACGAATACGGAATCGTCCAGATAAGATCGACCGCCAGGTAATGCACCCCGGATTTCGCAGCACGATATCCTTTGATCAAATTATTAACATAACCAATATCTATCGTAAGCGGTGTTTTGGGAATCTGTAACATATAATACAAACCCAGTCGCGCTTCTTTATAAGCAAACTTCGACCACTTTTTATCGTCTCCGTTATAACGGCTCACCGCAAAGAGACCTTCGGCACTTAAAGCCAGTGCCTGTTTTGTTTTGGTTGGAAAGCTATAGGTTAGCTGTGTTTTTAGTCGGCTTCGGAGCTGAAAATTCTCATCTGCTTTATTAAAATCGGCGGTATAAAACTTCCGGAATTCCTGACGGGCGGTGTTTTTCCATTTCCACCGATCGCCCAAACGGAACGTATAGGCATAACGCCCGTATACCCGGAATTCCTGTTCGATACCTTCAAAACGATAGGGCGCTTTCGTTTCGTAATTATCCTGTCGGCGATAACTCACCGCATAACTATACTGCTGATTTGGGGTAAAATTGCGGTATATTTCGTGGTTCAAAACCAAGACCGCCTGGTTTTCGAGTAATGCAAAATTATCCGGATCGCTCTTTCGTCCCAGTCCGATATAGGTCATGCTTTCTTTTTTCCCAACGGAATCCAGCTTGCGTTTTACACCAACCGCCGACCAAAAAGCAGTTTTTGTTTTTCCCAGTCCCGGCGGACTCAATTGTGCTTGGATCGTATGAAGTGATCCCATATTGAATGCCAAAATCAGGAATAGTGTTTTTGTTATTGTTGTTTGTATGCGCATTATATAAAGAATTTGAAATTTGAGATGTATTCGTTACAGCAGCAATACTACCATGCAAAACTGTAGTGATTCTGGAATACCATCCTTAAAACAACTTCTTTTTGTCTTGTTATTTTTTACAATCTTATATCATACACTAAACGTTTGTATCGAAAAAAATTAAAAAAGTGTCGCTATTCACCTGAATAACAACACTTCTATCTAATTTTATCTCGGATTATAAAGGCTTTTTTATTGATTTCGCTACATCCTAAAAAACGAAGCCAGTTTTTGAACTATAGTAAAACGATTTATTTAAAATTATAGTTCAATGCCAATCCTGCTTTATTATCGATATACATCGGACTAAAAGACACCCGGTTTTCTTTTTTAAATTCAAATGCCAGTGGGTTAAAATAGTAGGTTAAAACTGCGGTAGTCATCCCAATTCCGGCACCGGCAGTGATATCGCTCACCCAATGGCGGTTATTCATTACCCGTAACGTTCCGGTAGTTGATGCAATCAGAAACCCGGCACTGGCAAACCACACATTACTATTTCTATATTCTAAAAAATGTAAGGTCGCAACGGTAAAAGCGGCAGCGGTATGACCAGACGGAAAAGCATTACACGCCGAATTATCCGGTCGTAAATCGCCAATATTATTTTTGAGCGGTAAAGTAATCGCAGTTAACAATAATTTCGAGACCAACATATTCGAAAGCATACGGGCATTGTTATGCTCCGATTTGAATCCCATATAATTCCCTCCAAATGTCAATGCAACTGAACTATACTGAAAATAATCATCGAACGAAGTTTGAAACGAACCAAAATTTCGGTCTCTATACTCTTTTACATTGTTGTTGATCGCAGAATGTCGAAGCAAAGTACCGCCAATAATAAGTGCCGACGGGACAATTAGTTGTTTATACGAAAAACAATCCTGTTTTACCAGGGTATCGGATTCTATCAACATTTTGGGTTTTACCAAAGTATCGGACACTGTTTCCGAAAAGCCCGAAACAGGAAAGCATAATACTGCTACAATACAGTATAGTAAATTGTGGATTTTTGTCATTAGAATGTCATTTTAAGACCTAAGGTTTGAAAACCATAGCGATGATAATTTCCGGTAACGCGGAGATCGTATTTTTTTTGAAGGTTTACCTGTCCGTTTTTTTTGCGATCGACAAAACGATTTCGGGCAATATTTTTACCGCTAAAATATCCGATGATCAAAGCTAAAGGATAGTCCGATATCCAATGTACCTCACTTTGAACCATTTGGAAACTCAAAAGTCCGATGGCCGAATAACCAACCGGTTTAAGCCACTTCACCTCCGGATAATTTGTGGTAATCACCGTAAATGCCGACATAATAGTCGCGAGGTGGCCGGATGGAAAAGCGTCGTAAGTTGGTGTATTTTCCCCATACGCCGTAAAAGAAGGAAACGGATTCCAATCGCCACCCGGATTACCATTTTCACGAGCAATAAAAGGACTTTCTCTACCGGTAGTCCGTTTGAGTACCTGAATATAAAATCCTGAAAGTGCCATACTCTCAAGCATACCCGAAGCGGTTGCATAGGCGCGGTAATCGTTTGTAAAAAGCGCATGCGTCATAAATCCGGCCGACAGTAATAATACCGTCGTTCCGTTACCAACCAGATAAAATGCCGCACCGGTATTCTGAGGAATATTACTCAGCGGTCCTAAACTTCCGTATTTATTATCGGGCGACAAACCGAGATTATCCGCAAATCTCCGGGATTCATCGATAATATCTTGATCAAATGGAATCATAACTGCCGTAGCAGCCAAAGCACCGCCTAAATACCAGACGTGATCATCGGCAATAAAATCCCTGTTGGTCTCTTTAAAATCGTGCCAAAGATTGGTTACCGGTTCGTGCCATTTGGGTTGATAGTAAATTCTTTCGGTATTTGCATCGATGGTATATGTTTGCGTTTTTCGGTTTTCAAAACGTTTGTTAAGTATTGATAACGAATCCGATTGCGAAAAAACGCATCCGGAACAAAATAAAAGTAAAGGAATGAACTTATTCATCGTTGTTTTTAAAAGTGTGCCAAAAATAGAGTAATAAAATTCATGCCAAAATTTTACTACAAATTAATATTTCATAAAACTGTTAAATTTTCTTATAAAAATACATTTAATACCATTATTTTAAATTTTAGTTAACTTTTCATCACTATTTTAAAAAAATTACTAAACTATAACCGTTAAAAAGTCTTAAAGCAGTATATCCCCCTTGATTCCAACCCGCACCTTACTAACTTCCGTAGTATCAAAGCATTTCAAAAAATCCTGCAAACTATTAGGATGTCAAAAAATCACGCCATTCCTTTCTGTTCGCTTTATCCTGAGGAATGCATTCTCCCTCCCTTACCAACTTCATTCAAATAGTCTAAACCATCTTTAATGACACAGCATACATTATGACAACTATTTTCAAATCACTAAGTGCCACTATACCTATATTTTTCTACCATGTTCTCTCTTTCGACTGCTCCAAAAATAGACTATAACACTAAAAAACAAGAAGATATGCCGTGTACAAAACGGGACGCTTTATAGTCATTATTATTTTATAGTGGTTACATCACTTGATCAAAACTTAATTCAAGCAATTTATTATAATTGATAATTTGCTACTTTTAAACCTGTATATCCTAACACCGTACAAAAACCATGGACAAGGATTTCCTGTACCAATTCCGCGAACCGGAGCCTACTCTTTCCGATTATATTGAAAGTATCGGGATGTTTTTCAATCTATCCGACCAGGAAAAAGAAGTCGTTGTAATACCCGATGGCCGGATTGATCTGTTCTTTTCGCAAACGGGAACCGGAACCCTCCATACATTACTCCTCGGACTGGAGACCTATCCCGAACAAAGGAGCGTTCCGCCACAAACCCGCACCTTTGTCATTAGCTTTAAGCCTCTGGGTGTTGAATATATCCTACAAAAATCCATTGCGTCATTACTGAATACCGCTACAGATCTTCCGAATGATTTTTGGGATTTCGATATCGATGATTTACGCGATTTCGAAACTTTCCATAAAAAAGCAACTCAAAAATTAACCGCACATTTACCTTCAAAAACAGACAATAGAAAACGTCAGCTTTTTGAGCTAATTTATACTTCCAAAGGCGAAATGAGTGTCGCGGAACTTTCGGAAAAAACCGCGTGGAGCAGTCGGCAGATGAATCGTTATTTTAACCGGCAATTCGGGCTTTCGCTAAAAGCCTTTTGTACCATTTTACGCTTCCGGGCTTCATTGGAACATATTGCCCAAGGCAAATTATTTCCGGAATTAAACTTCACTGATCAGAATCATTTTATAAAGGAAATCAAAAAATTTTCGGGAGTTGTTCCAAGTGAACTATCCAGAAATCAAAACGACCGATTTGTACTAGTATCCGTTTTAAAACAACGATAGCTTTGTATCCACATTAAATGTAGGATATGAAACTAGCACATAAACAAATCGCCATCATAGGCGGTGGTCCCGGAGGACTAACATTAGCACGACTTTTACAACTTCAGGGCGCCAACGTAACGGTATACGAACGCGATTATAACCGGGAAGCCCGTTTACAGGGTTCTCCTTTAGATTTACACGAAGGATCGGGTCTTGCTGCCGTATACAAAGCCGGTTTATTCGAAGCCTTTAAACAGAATTTCCGTCCCGGAGCCGACAAAAAGCTGATCATGAACGAAAAAGCCGAAATCGCCTATAGTGATCACAACGCCAAACCGGAAGAAAATTTTGGTCATGCTCATTTCCGACCGGAGATCGACCGTGGTCCGCTGCGCAACATGCTTTTGGATTCGTTACAACCGGAAACCATTATCTGGAACCGTCATTTTATCCGAATGGAAAAACAACACGAAGGCTGGCTATTGTATTTTAACAACGATACGACAGCCTATGCCGATCTTGTTATTGCTGCCGATGGCGCCAATTCGAAAATCCGACCGTACCTTACAGATATCAAGGCTTTTTACTCCGGTATTACCATGGTGGAATTTACGATTCCGAATGCCCAAAAAGCGGTTCCGAATATACATACCTTATTAAATGATGGCAAAATTATGGCATTCGGAAAAGAAAAATGCCTGTTAATGGGTATGAAAGGCAATGGTGAATTAACCTTTTACGCCAGTCTTAAAGTTCCGGAAAACTGGGCGACCACCAATGGCCTGGACTATTCCGATACGATACAATTACAGCAATGGTTTCAAACGGAATATGTCGGATGGGATTCCAAATGGAGCGAACTGTTTAAAAGTCCCGCCACAGTTATACCGCGTCCTATTTATTGTATGCCTTTGGATCAGACCTGGGAAGCACAATCCAATCTGACGCTTCTTGGCGATGCGGCTCATCTCATGCCGCCATTTGCCGGTGAAGGCGCTAATATGGCGATGCTCGATGCATTGGAATTAAGCGAATGTCTGACAGCAGACGAATACAACAGCATACAGGAAGCGATAGCCGCTTATGAAACGAATATGCGAAAAAGAGCCGCCAAAGCCGCTCAGGAATCCCTTGAAAATGGCGAACGGATGCATTCGGATAAAGCATTAACTACTATGTTGGAATTATTTAATAGTCATTAATCTTTAGAAAAGTAAAAACAGGACAAGTTTCAGTGATGGGATTTGTTCTGTTTTTCTTTTTGACAAACAACAAATTCCCTGATCCAATCTATTTATTTAAATTTGTCTGATTAACAAATCAATTTCTTCGAAAACAATACCAACAACAATGGATAGCTCAAGAGTATACAAAATGGCATTTGTAAGTGTTTATCCACATTATATCCAGAAAGCGGAGAAAAAAGGTCGTACAAAAGACGAAGTCGACACGATTATATTCTGGCTTACCGGATATGATTCTCAAAACCTGCAACAGCTTCTCGACAACAAAACCGATTTTGAAACCTTCTTTGCACAGGCTCCGCTTTTAAATCCGAATGTTTCAAAAATTACCGGTGTGATCTGTGGTTACCGGGTAGAAACTATTGAAGATCCGCTGATGCAGAAAGTTCGTTATCTCGACAAACTAATTGACGAATTGGCCAAAGGAAAAGCAATGGAAAAGATTTTACGACACTAACATATAATCGTTAAATGCTGTTTTTGACCATAGTACCCAGTTTCTTTAAATCGTTTTCAACACGATCGGTCCATTCCATCGCATAATTGAGACGCATACAATTGTTATACTGATTGTATTGCGAAAACATTCTTCCCGGTGCAAAATTCATTTTTTGTTTTAAAGCCTGTTCGTACAAATCTTCCGTGCAAATCCGTTTGTCCAGTTCCAACCAAAGCATAAAACCACCTTTTGGCTGCGAAATTTTGGTATTATCCGGAAAATACGTTTCAACCGCACGCTGAATCTGTAAATAATTGGCATACAATTTTTGTCGGAAGGTTCGCAAATGATGATCATATCTTCCGTGTTCCAAAAAATGCGCGATAACATCCGGAAACAATGACGGGGAACAAACCGTTTGTCCGATTTTCTGACGGATAATTTTATCTTTAAACTGTCCTGGTGCTACCCATCCGACCCGATAACCCGGTGCCATTGTTTTGGAAACCGAACCGCACCACATTACCAATCCGGCTTCATCGTAGTATTTACAAGGCTTGGGACGTTCCGCTCCAAAAAAGAGGTTACCATAAATATCGTCCTCAATCAACGGTACATTATAATGAGTGATCAATCGAACCAGTTCTTTTTTATTTTCATCCGGCATCTGAAATCCCATCGGATTATTAAAATTAGTCACAAAACAACAGGCGGCTACCTGTGGCAGGATTTCTTTTAACGCATCGAGATCGACGCCTAAAACCGGATGTGTTGGTACTTCAATAGCGCGTAACCCCAACAGCTGAATCGCACGAAGCACTCCAAAATAGGCCGGTGTTTCAATCGCCACGGCATCGCCCGGTTTCGTAACGGCCATCAGTCCGTTATAAATAGCGTTGATCGCACCGGAAGTTATCACCAGATCATCTTCGGTAATTTTACCTTCCAATACCAATGCCCATTTTGCAATTTCCCGACGTAAATGTTCACTTCCCTGGACGGGTTCGTAAGATGTCGCACTATCATCCCGGTCTTTTACCGCTTTGATAATCGCTTTATTTAACTTAGCCAACGGAAGGAAATTTTTCCCCGGAATACCCAATGCAAACTGCGTTACATCTTCATTGGCTATTGTTCCAAAAACTTTGTCGACTAAATCCTGAGCGGTTTCTTTCTTTTCGGAAGCCTTAATTCGGGTGACACTTGGTAATGCCAGTTTTCGCTGCGACGTCTGACTCACAAAGTAGCCCGATTTGGGTCTTGGTTCGATCAATGAATGACTTTCCAATTCCAGATAGGCCAGTTTAACCGTATTAATACTCACATTATACAGTTTTTGCGCACTTCGGATCGACGGTAATTTATCCCCTTGTTGTAAGGTTTCACTTTGAATCTGCTCGGCTATGGTCCTGGCTATTTTTTGGTACAACGCTTCTGTTTTCATCGGACTACTTTTCACAAATGTATTGTTAAACTCTTTAATTACAGCTATAATCCAGCCAGTTTAAAAGGCATAAAATTCCCGATTGTAAGGAATCGACATCTTTAAAAGCGGCTTTTTTTTCCAGAAACTCCATCGCAATTTGCTGTTCCCATTCCGTTTGTATTTCCGGAGTTTCGGAAGATTGCTGATATATCTTATACCCTATTGCTCCATTTTCATTTACGATCAGACTGGCAAAAGCAATGGGCTTGGTATTATTTTTCAGTTGCAAAAACGGAATTCCGAACGACGTTCCAATCGGCGTATCCTTTGGCCGGTTATTCCATTCATTAAAGGAATCTTTTAATTGTCTTATATCCGTGGCATATACTTCCGTTATACTCCACGCTGCTTTGTCGGTAACGATACGGTTCATAACATTTGATTTATATGACAAAGCTATAAAGGCACTACCAATAGTTACAGATACAGAAAAGCTTATTTTTATAGATACAGATGATCTACAACCCTTTTGTTTTAGGCTACTACCGCTTTTGGCATTTTGAATTCGCGACAATCAATTTAGTCACAACACTATAACATTCCGGCGGAATAGCGTGTCCCATTCCTTCTATAAACTGAAGTTTGGCTTCCGGAATAGAACGAGCCAAATCCCTTGCACACTCCGGATGGAAAATCGGATCTTCTGTGCCGTGAATAATTTGCGTGGGTACCCCTATTTTATTTAAAATCGTTTCCTGATAACTCCAGGTTCCCATGGCTAATAATTGTCTTAAAACACTAGTCCCGGGTTTGGAGCGTTTTAATTCGGCTTCAATCATATTGCGTTCCTGTTCTTCATCCAATGGAAAAGCTGATCCTGCAATGCGCTTTGCAAAAGTCAGTGCCTGTGTAATGTAGGCATCACAGTCAACAGATACATCAACTGCCGGTTGCATCATCATAGCCATAACATCCGGTGCGACCGGAGGCAGATTCGGATTCAATGATGTCGACATAATAATCGTTAACGACTGTACTCTTTCCGGATAATTAGCTCCTAACAATTGCCCGATAATTCCTCCCATCGAACGTCCTGCAATATGGGTCTTATCGATTTTCAGATGATCCAATAATGCGATCACATCGGCTGCCATATCGTTTAACGAATACGGAGGGCCTTCCCTTTTCACTTTTTCGAACGCTTTTTCAAAATCACTCCCATAATCATTCTTAGAATTGGATTTAAAAACGGAAGCACCCGAATCCCGGTTGTCCAAACGAATTACCCGAAAGCCATTTTGAACCAATAACTGGCAAAAAGAGTCATCCCAACGAATTAACTGACTACCCAGACCGGGAATCAACACGATACTTTCGGAATTATTTTCACCTAAAACAGTGTAACACAATTCGACATTAGGTATTGAAATTGTATGCATACTTAGTATAAACTTTTCTATCATTTTATTCTTTAGCTAAAAGCTGGTTACAGATTCCCACCCAGTTCGGCCAGCAACTCCGACATCAATTGTATGGCTTTTCCTTTTTTAGGTGGTAATAAAGAGTTGGCTATTTGTTCGGCGGTAACTTTTGATTCTTCGAATATCTTTTCACCATTTTCGGTAATCACGACATAACTCACCCGTGCATCCCGTTCGTTGACTTCACGCCCCACCAGTCCGATTTTTTCCAACGGAGCCAGCAAGCGTGTTACACCGGAAGCCGTTAATCCGATTCTTTCGGCCAGATCAATTCGACGCATCCGTTGCCCGGGTGCATTATACAATACATAGAGTATCATAAAATCGCTAAACCCGATACCATGAACACTTAGCGAATCGAATTTTCGGGACACGATCGATTGCACTTTAGCCATATTAAGCAAAAAATTTAATTCTCCATTTATCATTGAAATATAGTTGAGTTATCAAGTATTTATTTTTTACAAATGTAACTTTTTTTCTGCTAAATACAATTTTCTTTATTACGATTACGATTTACAACCGAAAATCCAATAAACACAGTTAAAAAAAGAAGACAATCATCGTATAGTTAAGATACTTTTTTTAGCTTTTTATATCAAAAGTAAAAAATAAAATTATTTCACAATTAAGTGATATAAAGATAATTACCCTACAAAAAAACAATTTCGAAAGCTTTTTCCTACTCCTCTAAATACAATAAAATAACATTACTCGACAAAAAAGAAGGTTGTTGCCACAACTTTAAAAATTTACATTACAATTTTTAGCAAAAAAATCTTATATTTTTTTACGCAAACACACACAACAAAAAACACAAACAATTAACAAACAAGAACTTAAATAATATAATTTATTTATTTTAAATTAATTTGTCTATTCCGAGGTTGCCTTTTAATTTTGCAATAAAATTTAATGAATCTAAATAAATAGTCAGATGAACAGACAAATCCTAGTGTTATTATGGAGTCTTTTTTCTCTAGTAACATTTGCCCAAAACAAAGGAACTATAAAAGGGCTTGTTCAAAATGAATCCGGAGTAGCACTTCCAAATGCCAGTATAAGCATACTAAAAACCTCCATCGGAACGTCGACCAATTACGAAGGTCAGTACACCATCTCCAATCTGAATTACGGAACCTATACCCTACGCGTAACCATGGTAGGTTATAAAAGAACCGAAACAAAGCTTACCCTAAACACAGCACAAACCACATTACCCAACATCATTCTAAAAGAAGCCGTAAACGAATTGGACGATGTTGTGATCAACGAGAAAAAAACAAACAAATTCACAAAGCGAAGCAGTACAACTGTATCGAAAATGCCATTAAAAGATATCGAAAACCCACAGGTTTATGTTTCCATTCCGGCAGAATTACTAAAAGAACAGGTTGTTACCAACTTTAACGATGCGCTAAAAAATGCAACCGGTATCACCCGTTTATGGGAATCGACAGGACGTGGTGGCGACGGTGCCGAATATTTTTCCATGCGTGGTTTTTCGGTACAACCAACGATGTTAAACGGTTTACCTTATATCAACAATGGTAAAATTGATTTTTCAAATATCGAAAGTATTGAAGTTATCAAAGGACCATCCGGAACTTTATACGGAAGTAGCCTTATTTCCTATGGTGGTTTGATCAATGTTGTAACCAAAAAACCATACGAAACCTTTGGCGGTGAATTGTCCTATCAGGCCGGAACCTACGGACTTAACCGTGTAACCGCCGATGTAAACACCCCACTGGGTAAAAACAACGATGTCTTTTTACGTGTTAATGCCGCTTACCAAAACGGAGACTCTTTCCAGGATTCCGGTTACAGTAAGTCATTTTTTATCGCACCATCGTTAACGTATAAAGCATCTGACCGTTTGACATTTATGATCAATACAGAGTTTTTAAACTCAGAAGGATCGTATGCACCAATGTTGTTCTTAAATAGAAACGCAACTCTTCCGTTTACCGATATTAAACTGTTTGACAAGAATTATAAAAATTCATTTACGTCAAACGCACTATCCATTAGCAACCCTAGCTTTAGTTTACAAGCACAAATGCTATATAAACTATCGGATTCGTGGACTTCACAAACAGCCATTTCCAGAAGCACTGCAAAATCCGACGGTTATTATTCCTATTTATACAGCAGTGGGACAGACGATTCGTTTACCCGCTATATTACCAAAGCAAACGCACAAACCTATAGCACCGATATCCAGCAAAACTTTATTGGCGATTTTAAAATTGCCGGTTTACGCAACCGTATGATCGTAGGTTTGGATTATTATAACAGTATTCAAAAAGACAACGGTGCCGGATGGGCCGATTTGGGTGTGGTAACATTATCCGATAGCCAGGACACCGGAAACCTGACACAATTGGCTGCCGATACCGCTTTAGCAGCTACCACCTTTACACGATCGAATGCTGAAACCGAAACCTATGCCGCTTATATTTCGGATGTAATCAATATTACACCTTCATTATCGGCTATGGGAAGTTTACGTGTGGATCATTTTATCGGAGAAGTAGGAGACGAAAAGAAAGGGCAAACTGCTTTTTCACCAAAATTCGGTTTATTATACCAACCGATTCAGGACAAATTATCCGTTTTTGCTAATTATATGAACGGATTTAAAAATGTATTACCACAAGCTATTACCAACTCGGTAACCAACGAGCGCGAAGGATACCGCACTTTCGATCCGGAAAAAGCAAACCAATATGAGTTTGGTGTTAAATCCAGCTTTTTTAACAATAAACTAAGCACTACAGTGAGTTATTACAACATTACAGTGAGCAATATCGTTATGAATGTGGGTAATGGTCCTGCAACCTATACACAAGGAGGCGAAATCAAAAGTAAAGGTCTTGAAGTGAGCGTAGTGGCCAATCCGGTAGAAGGATTAAACATTATTGCCGGTTTTAGTACCAACAATTCCGAAGTAACAAAAGACCTTGATACATCAGGATATTTGGGATTACGTCCGGAAAGTGCCGGACCGGAAACATTGGTAAACCTTTGGGCTAATTATACGTTTACCGAAGGTAGCATTAAAGGATTTGGTTTTGGTTTTGGTGGAAATTATGCCAGTGATCAAAAAACATTAAACCGTTCGAATATCGGAACTTTTGTCCTTCCAAGCTATACGGTGATTAATACGGCTTTATCCTATACTGCCGACCGATTCAATATCATTTTGAAAATGAATAATATTTCGAATGAAAAATATTATTCCGGATGGTCTACCGTTAGTCCGCAAACATTGCGTTCGATTACGGCTGGATTAACCTATAAATTTTAATTGATTTTAGTTAGTTATACATGGTGTTTTTTAAAATGCCATACCATAAAACCTGCCAGATTTTTGATTTGGCAGGTTTCCCATAAACAGAGCTACTCCCTGGAGTCGGCTCATTTCTATTTTTAACCGTTAAACTCGTATGTTATGAGAAATCTGTTTTTAATTTTTACACTTTTTATTCTGGGAGCTACCAAAAGCTTTGCCCATTTTATGTGGATCGAAACCAACGCTAAAGGAAAAATCAACACGCCGCAGGAAGTGCGGGTTTATTTTGGTGAATTCGGACATGATGTTCGCGAAAAAGTAGGCAGTGATACTTTTAATAAGATGAAACGTTTTACGCTTTGGGCAATCGCACCAAACGGTGAAAAAACAAAACTGGACGTAACACCATCCGATCTTTTTTACAAGGCTTCCTTTACGCCAAAAACAAACGGAACCTATACTTTTATTCTGGATAACGATAAAATCGAAGTTATTGATTTTACCAAATACAATTTCGGAATTTTTAAAACCCATTACCATGCTACGGCAAAAACAACCGTTGGAAATGGTTTAGCGGATAGTGTTTCTCAAAATCCATCGGGTTTATCGATAGCCGATATCTCTAAAAAAGCAGGTGAAGTAACATTAAAAATCACGTATAAAAACGAACCGTTTGCCGAAAAGGAAGTCGATTTGTTTATCCCGGATCAATGGTCGCGAAAAATCAAAACCGACAAAAGCGGAACGCTAACGTTTAAAACGCCATTTAAAACACAATATGTGGTGGAAGCGACTCAAAAAGAAGAAACGCCTGGAAATTATGATGGTAAAGACTATCAGTTTATCTGGCACAGTGCTGTTTATACTTTACCAAACTAATTGCTAAAAAACGTTTTCCAGGATGGCTAAAAAGAAGAAAAAAGACTTTAAATATTGGATTGGAAAAATGCATTTGTGGCTGGGACTGGCTTCCGGTATCATTGTACTTTTTCTTTCCGTAACCGGCTGCATTTTTGTATTTAACGAAGAAATTTCCAACTGGCTTCGGAAAGATGCAATGTATGTAACCGAAAAAGCTGAAAAGACAATTCCGGTTAGTCGGCTATGGGAAACGACCCAACAGCAACTTGGAGAACGTATTAAAGACGCATCGATTGTTGTATACAACGACCCGGATAAGGCCTGGACATTTCGCAGTTATAAACGGAAAGACAAACCCGATTCGATTTTCTATTTCGGGAATATCGAATATTATCAGACCGTTTATGTGAATCCGTATACCGGGAAGGTTTTGGGTGTTTATGATGAAACCACCGACTTTTTCAATATTGTAAAAATGCTACACTGGAGCTTACTGTTGGAAACAGAAATCGGACAACCCATTATTGGTTGGGGTACTTTTATTTTTGTAATCATGCTGATTACCGGTATCATTTTATGGTGGCCTAAAAACAAAGCCGCCCGCAAACAACGGGTTTGGTTTCAGTGGAAAGCCACGACACAATGGAAACGTAAAAATTACGATCTGCACAATATTCTGGGTTTTTATATTGCTTCGATTGCGATTATAATTGCGTTTACCGGAATGGTATGGGCTTTTACCTGGTTTCAGGCTATTGTGTATGTTGCCGGATCGGGAACGACCACACCACCCGATGTTAAGACCGAAAAATCGATCGTGACAAAACCGGGAACAATTTCGGCACTGGATACAACACTGGTAATCTGTCGGAAAAAATACCCTTCGGCAAGTGCCTATAATTATGGAAAACCAGCCGGAGCAACTGATGTGATCAATGTATATGTGCAACAAGTAGACGGTGCGTATTATATCAATCATAATTTACAAATTGATCAATACACTGGTAAACTAGTATTACAACGGGATCACAGTGCTAAAAATTTCGGAGAGAAACTAATCACTGCCAACTATGACATTCACGTAGGGGCAATTTTGGGAATTCCCGGAAAAATACTGGCTTTTATTGCCTGCTTTATTTGCGGTATGCTCCCGGTTACCGGATTTTTAATCTGGTATGGAAGAAATTTTAAAAAGAAATAAAAAAAGCCCTAACGGGCTTTTTTTATTATTTAGGGCTTCCCATTAACTGTTGTAATGGTTTTAACTGCTCCATATCGATGTTTCCTTTTTTCATCAATCCGAACAAGGCCATTACATCGTTTGGATTCATATTGTCGCCTATAATTCGCGCTACAGCAAATCCGTTTTCGCTCTTACATCCGTACAATACAAATTCACTGATATGGTCGGTATCGCCAACAAAATAAATCGCAGCACCATCTTTTCCATTTCCGGCTTTTACCAATTCCTGATACGTCGGATCTTTTAAAATTTCTTTTACTTTACTGCGCTCAACGTCGAATTCCTGTTGGTTTTTACCATCCGTCTTAAAGGCCAGTACATTCATTTTTTTAAAGGATTCCAGGGCTTTTTTCTCTTCCGTCGAAAGTGCAACTTTATCCACATTGATAATGCTTGGAGAAATATCGACTGCTAAAAATTCTTTATTATCCGAATTCTCTACAAAATATTTCTGTAAACTCGGTTTGGTTTCACAACCGGTCAGTGCTAATGAAAGTACGACCAATAAAGCTCCTATTCTTTTCATAATATTGGTATTAAGGTTAAAAAAACCTGTTCACCAAAGATGAACAGGAATTCTGATTTATATTATTTCTGTGATGCTTTCTTTAGCGATTCACCGCCCGGAAGTTTCATTTTTTCGGTTAAGGCTGAAATTTCATCCAAATCGAAATTACCGGTTAACGACATCAATACGGTTTCATTCCCTTTTCCGCTTCCACCTTCGATATACATTAACAACTCTTTAATCTGACTGCTGGTTGCTCCTGATTTTACGTAGATTTTTACGTTTTTACCGTTATCATTAACACGCATCAGCTCTTCCAACGGATTCGCTTTTAAATAGGCCGTTACACTGCTTTTCATTTCCGAAGCGGGTTTGGCACTACTGGTTGTATACACTTTCAGGTTGTCCAGTTTTTTTAGTAAGTTAATGTATACCTGCGTTTGTTTGTCGGAAGCATCCATTTTTACCTTACTCATCATTTCGAACATTTTCTTATTTACCACTACAGACGTGACATCGTCCTGATCGGCAAATTTTTCAAAAGGCGATTGTGCAAATACCATACTTGGCATGATTATTAAAGCGATCGCTACGACTATTTTTTTAACTATTGTTTTCATACTGTTTTTGTTACTTATTGTTTTTATTTAAAAATTGTTTTGGTGGTTTTTTCGTATTCTTTCATGTACCCCATACCTTTTACCCCGAGATTAACATTTTGCGACACCATTTCGAGTGCTTTTTGCGTTTCTCTATAAGCGACTTCCGGGTTTTCGAATGATCCGAGGTCCTGTTCCTGAGGTTTTTGGTTCAGGAAGGTGAAAAGTCCAAACAAAAGCGCGACACTCGCAGCTACAGAAATCCACGCCACATATTTGCGTTTTCCTGGTTTTAGTGGAACTGTTTTTGTGAACTGTTCGTCTTTTGCCTGGGCGAAATAGCCAAACATTGCGCGATACTGCTCGTGATGTGGCGCCACATCCGGTTGCATAAAGTAATTTTTCAACTCTTTTTCTTCGGCAATACTGGTTTCACCTGAAAAGTATTTTTCGATTAACCTATCCATTGAATTGAATTCCATAATTGTGTTTTTTAACCAATTGTTCTCTTATTATTTTTCTTGCTCTCGATAACGCTACCCGAACTGCTGTTTCGTTCATGTCCATAATTTTAGCGATTTCCGAGAATTCATATTCTTCCACATCTCGTAACTGGAGAATTAACCGTTGTTGTTCCGGGAGGTCTTCCATTATTTTTTCGACCCAATTCCAGCTATCTTTATCTTCCAGTTGCTTTTGAGCACTTGCCGTACCATCGGAATAGTTATTGTGGACAATTTGCATGTTGGATGCTCTTTTCGATTTTAACTGATCCAGACAATAATTTTTGGTCATCGTCATTGCAAAAGCCTCTACACTATTATAATTCGACAGTACGTGGTTATTTTTCCATAATTTCACCAAAACTTCCTGAGTCGCGTCTTCCGCTTCCTCTGTACTCACAAGCAAACGTTTCGCCATCCGGAACAGTTTGTCTTTAAAAGGAGAAATTACTCTGATAAACTCCTGTTGATTCATAATTTGGTTTGGTTAGTTTTGGTTTATACAATCAAGACGAACGGTTACACACTTTGTTACATCTGTTTTTTAAATTTATAAAAAAAATAAAAAAAAGCAGGGAGAAATCGAATATTTCAACCTGCTTTTGTTATCAAAAAAGTAATGTTGTTATCGCACAATCAGCTTTTTAACCTCTTTATAGGCTTCGGCTTCCAAAGAAATCAAATAGGTCCCTGATGTTAAATCGGATACGGAAATTTGTTTATGATCTCCTTTTTGTAATTGTTTTACCATACGTCCGTATAGATCGTAAATCACAATTGTTGTTTCTTTTTCGGAACGAATATTTACGATTCCGCTGGTCGGATTCGGATAAACAGAAAAGAATTCCGAATTAAAATCTTTTGTTCCCAATGTTGCCTGGTTGATTACTCCAACTGCATCAAGGTCGAAACCACCGGAACCAAACGGCGTTGGATATGGGTCGTTAACGATATTTCCGAGACTGTCGCGGGTTGCATACTGCGGATCGATCGTTCCCACCACGTCAATTACTTTAACATGTGTAATTCTATCTTTATTCAGCAACGGATTATCCTCAATATCCGACAAATCGAATGGCGTACCAAAATTGGCTCTGTATTTCCCTGCCAGATTATTGATATAACGACAGTCAATATTTCCGAATCCATTTACTTGTGTATCGGTTTGTGTTTCGCTATGTGCCGGGAAACGGAAAAAGTTTACCCCATCCGAACTCACTTCCACAAAAGCCAATTCTAAAAAAGTATCGGAAAAACTATTTTCAAAAACGGCAAAATCAAATCCTGGTCCGTTGGCAATTGGTTGTGCAAATGTTAATACCGCACTACCACCATCGCCCAGACTTACGACTCCACTTCCGTCAGCAGCACCTGTAACCAATTCTGCGGAACCAATAGTTGCCAATGGCCCGTTTGGATTAATGATATCCTGTGGTCCGCGAACCACTGTAGCCGCAGTAGCCCATGCAACAAACTGAGAACTACTGGCTGCAATTGCCGTTGATCCTTCCTGTCCAGCCGGTGGCGCATAAGATTGTGCATTAATAATAGTTGTTAACCCCAGTGAGGCAATAAGTAGTATTCTTTTCATTTTTTTGTATTTATTTTTTGATTTTCAATGCAATGCACCTAAAAAATAAGCTACCTATAAAGGGTAGCCTACTTTTATAATTTCAGTTTTAATTATTGAGATAAAAACCATTTGTTCCTATTCCAGTCTCTTTTTGTACTAGTATTGTTCCGCTAGTACTAAAAACAGTAACCTGACTTCTGGCTACAAAACCTTTGGCGTCCGAAACATAAATTCGTCCGTTAATTGCTGCAAAGCCATAGAATGTCGAAAAGTCGTTATCTGCAACCGTAAAAATCGGCGTTTCATTTACAGTCGATTCATTCAATCCTACGCGATACACACCATTACCTTTGGTAAAATAGACCACTTCCCCATCGATATCCATATTACGGGCATTTGCCAGAGAAACCGGAAACGTACTGGTTCCTGTAATCTGATTATTCACCGTATTAATTGCATATAGCTTGGTTTCGGTGGTATTTCCGCATAACGCATACAATTGTGTTCCTTTGGCTTCGATAGAATTCAAACCATCCACAACCGTTAGCGTGGTGCTAATGGTATTCGTGGCAGCATCGATCACCGTAATTTCATTGCCGGTTCCGAAAGAAGCGTTTTGAAGGTATACTTTTCCATTAACAGCCACTACTTTTTCGACCGTTTTATTTACCGGAATCGTAGCCACTTTTGTTAAGGTTTCCGTATCGTATACCGTCACATTTTTCGAAACAGCATTGGTCACATAAAGTTTCCCGTTGATAGCAGCACCATAACGCGGCTGACTCAATCCGTCAGTAATCGTTCCCAAAGAAACGAACGTATGACGGTTGACTACTTCAATTTTATTCGAATTGTTGATCACAATAAAAGCCTTATCACCGTAAAGTGTCATACTCTGCGCTACATCTCCTAAAATTTTGCCCGGATTAACCGCTGGAAAAATACTCGCCTGAAAGTCCTGAAAGTTATTCGACAGGAACGATACCGAAGCATTCGGCGTCATAAAGTTACCTTCGTTCAGCATAAAAACACCGTTATCATAGGCCTCCAAAGGTGTTTCCACCACAATGTCTTCGCTCTTACTACAAGCAGCAAAAGTGAAATACAAAAGGAGCAGTGCTATACTACTGCTCCATTTTATTTTATACCATTTCATAACCGAATGTTATTCGTATTAGTTATTGAAATAGAAACCGTTTGGCATTACCCCTACGGTATACGTTCTCTGAAGTGTTCCGGCCGCGTCGTAAACGGTTACTTTTCCGTTTGCTACATAATCGATTGCATCACCTACATAGAATTTACTGTTTTGTGCTGCAAAACCATAAACGGTAGTTGCTGTTGCAGTGAAAACCGGTGTTGTTGGTAAAGCCGCAGCACCTAAATCTTTTTTATAAACTCCTTTACCTTTCATAAAGTAAATACTTCCTGCTTCGATATCCATAAGAGCTGGATGCTCACCTGCAGCAAAAGTAAGCGACTGCGCCAAAGCATTGGTCGCCAGGTTTACTGTTACCAGTTTTGCACTTGTTTCGGTGCCCGACCAAGCCGGTTTTCCGGAACATAATACATATAATTCGTTGTTATTGATTTCGATAACAGACGGCACGTCACCTACAGTAATTGTAGTCTGTACTACATCAGAACTATTGATCAACGAAATTTTATCATTAAAACTATACCCTCCTTTATGCGCTACATATAAAGAGTTGTTATAGGCTACGATTTGCTCTGGTCCTTCCACTACAGCGATATTTCCTGTAATCTGATTGGTTGTAAGGTTTAAAATTGCCACATAATCATCGGTAGCTACTCCGGCATCACCCCAGTTGGTTACATATCCTTTACCATTGGCAAAAGCAATATATCTTGGGTTTTGTAATCCGGTTTGGATAGTTGCCACACTTTCGAATGTATAACGATTCACTACCTCAATTTTGTTACTTCCGTTTAAAACGATATACGCCAGGTCTCCGTTAAATCCAATACTCTGAGCTGTATTTCCCAAAACTTTTGTTGGGTTAACGGTATTGAAAATACTATTCTGGAATAAGGTCGGGAATTCAGATGAAATATAGCTTATTTCTGCATTCGGGGAACCGAAATTTCCTTCGTTCACTACCAGGACACCTTTTTCATAGGCACCTTTAGATACGGCTGCCGGTGCTTCTTTGTAAACGATTTCCTCATCGGTACAGGAGGAAAAAAACACAGCGGTCATAAGGGCTAAACCAAGTAATTTGTTGATTTTCATTTGTTTTAAAAGATTAAAGTTAGGGTTACATTATAGTTTCTGCCAGGCATTAAACGACTGGCAACACTTTCATATTTTTCGTTGGTCAGGTTTCGAACCTGCGCACCAAGACGGTAGGTGTTTTTCTTTCCGATACGGTAATCAATCCCAAAATTGGACACCAGATAGTCTTTTACCATATATTTCGGATCGTTGTCCGATAAGGTAAATACCTCTCCGTTATATAATGCCTGGTAATAGGCTCCAAAGTTTTTAAAGGTATACGATACCGCTCCGGTTAGTTTATGGTAGGGTACATAAATAAGTTGCTTATTGGTATTTTCATCTTCCGACACCGTATAGGCATAGGTTCCTTTTAATCCCAATTCGTGCGCTCCAAACTTATGGGTGTAATCCAATAAAACTTCCGCTCCGTACGATTGTACTCTGTCGGTGTTTACCGGTGCCCAATAACCTTCGCTGGTAGGGAGCCAACGCAACATATCTTTTATTTTCATATAATAAGCGGTAGCCGTCAGCTGCAATCCGCCAAAAGTAAACTCCTGTCCGAAGTCGGCCTGATAGGCACTTTCCGGTCGAAGATTCAGGTTTCCGCCCGGTTTCCAATATAGGTCATTAAAAGTCGGGATGCGGAAATTATGGGAACCGTTTAGTTTTACTTTATACCAGTTGGTAACGGCATAGGTGGCTCCGGCCGAAAACAAAAACGGGCTTTGATACGCATCGGTAATTTCTTTTCGTCCGCTTACTTCGTAAGTAAACGCATCGGATACCTTATGCTTAAACAATAAGACTCCGGAACCAATTTTACGTTTGGCTTCACCAATACCTTCACCTTCTCCATCGTTGATTGTATAATCGATAATGGCATTTAGTTTTATATTTTCGGTGATGGCATATACCACATCGTATTTGGCGATAAAGGTCTGCACTTCCCCAAACGAGAAGGCATCGCTTTCGATATTGTCGTAATATTGATAGCGTTCTTTTAGAAAAGCCGCTTTTACATTTGAGGTAAATTGCCCGGCCATATTGGTCCACACCAATAAATTCCGACTGTTGGCATTGCGGTATTTGGTACGGATTGCATTTTCGGAAGTAATGGAAAAATGCCGTTCGTCTTCGTAAAACTGACTGTATAATTTCAGAATATTTTTATCGTTGATCTTATAACCGATATTGGCATTGACCGTCGCATTATAGTATTCACCATTGGTGTTTTTTTCGTCCGATCCGACAAAAGGATAATCGTTGTCCGAACTGTTCCGACTAAAACTGATTTGCGTATTCCATTTTTTAGTTCCGGCATTCAGACGATACTGTGTATTGATCGTATTAAAACTACCGTAACCCAGGTACAATTCATTTTGAAAAGCTTCGCGGAATCGGAAATCGGTATTTAAGTGAACCGTTCCTCCGATGGCACCACTTCCGTAGACCACACTTCCGCCACCCGATTTTACCGAAATTGAATTAAAATCGCGCGTGGTTACCGTATTAAAATCCGTTTGTCCCAATAGCTGGGAATTGATATTGATTCCGTTCCACAATACGGCCGTTTGTTGCGCCGTAGTTCCTCTAAATGAAGCCGACGATACCATTCCGTATCCGTTTTCTTTAAAATAGATCACGGAATTATAATTTAAAAGCGAGGTTAAAGCCGGTTGATTTTGCTGTATAATCGAATCGTTTAGTTTTAAAACCGTTTGCGACACGTTATTATCGCGCAGCTGAACATCCGACACGATCACTTCGTTCAGGTTAATAGTATCGTTCTGGGCCAATACCAACTGGCTCAAAAACAGAAAGGCGAAAAGTAGTTTTAATCTCATAGTCTTAACAAGCCTTTTTTCCCGAAAGCTTTTAATTATTACTTACTATGGCAGGTCTCCTGGCTTGCGTCCTGTGGTTCACCTTCCCGTAACGCTACGTTACAGTGGTCGAAGTATAACAACAGGCATTCTCCGGTTTTTCGGAAGAACAAAGCTCACAGTTGCGGGTACAGCTCAAGATTGTATCCATTATATCCGGACGGCACTTGATTCCCTTTTAATATACTCAGCGAATCGCTTAAGTATAACCATAATACGTTGCAAAGATAGTCGTAAGATTGAAATTATCTAATCTCGAAACCTTTTTTTTGCATATCCTACAAAAATACATCGAAAATAAATTTATTTTTGCAGAAACCGCAACCGCCATATTATGAAAAAAATAGCGCTTTTAGCCTTACTTTCTCTGGGATTACTAACCGCGACCAGCTGTAAAAAAGAACAACAAACTTCCGAAAAAACAGTGGCTACCGGAACCAACAGTATCGAATATGCCAAAGGACTTTCCCTGCATCATTACGATGGATACAGTGTAGTAAAAGTGACCAATCCATGGCCGGAAGCAAAAGAAGGTTTCACCTATATTTTACAGGAAAAAGGCGGAATTATTCCGGATAGTCTGCAAAAATATACCACAATTTCGGTACCGGTACAATCGGTTGTAGTAACCTCAACCACGCATATCCCGGCATTGGAATTATTGGGCGTGGAAGACAAACTGGTTGGTTTCCCGAATACGGACTACATTTCTTCCGAAAAAACACGGGCGCGTATCGATGCGAAAAAAGTAAAAGAAGTCGGTAAAAACGAAAGTCTGAATACCGAAGTGATGATCGACCTCGATCCGGGTGTTGTCGTTGGATTTAGTATCGATAGTAATAATAAAACCTATTCCGCCTTGGAAAAAGCCGGTTTAAAAGTGGTTTACAACGGCGACTGGACCGAACAGACTCCATTGGGAAAAGCCGAATGGATCAAACTAATCGGTGCTTTATTCGGAAAAAACAAAGAAGCCGAAACCTTGTTTAACAACATCAAAAAAGACTATACCGAAGCACAGGCCATCGCCAAAAATGCCACAAAACAACCCACCGTATTTAGCGGCGCCATGTATCAGGATACCTGGTATTTACCACAAGGCGACAGTTGGGCGGCCGTTTTCCTAAAAGATGCCAACGCCAATTATTTATGGAAAGATTCCAAAGGAACCGGAAGTGCTTCCGTTTCGTTTGAAGCCGTTTTTGACAAGGCACAAAACGCCGATTTCTGGATTGCGCCGGGCGATTATTCATCGATTAAAGAATTATTGGATTCCAATCCGCATTATGCACAATTCAACGCACTGAAAAACAAACAAGTCTATTCGTTTGCCTTAAAAAGAGGTCCGAAAGGCGGTTTTATGTATTTTGAACTGGCGCCAACCCGTCCGGATCTGGTTTTAAAAGACATGATCCGTATTGTACATCCGGAATTACTACCGGATTACCAATTGTATTTTTTCCAAAAATTAAACTAATTTGACCGCGACCAACCGCCATAAACTGTTATTCGGATTACTGGGAATTACCCTGATCGTACTTTTTCTGATCAATATTGGAACGGGTTCTGTTTCCGTGCCTTTAAAAGAAATCCTAAACAGCCTCACCGGTAATGAAGTCAGTAAAAAATCGTGGGAATATATTATCCTGAATTACCGTCTACCCAAAGCCTTTACCGCTATATTGGCCGGAATGGGCTTATCGATTAGCGGCTTACTAATGCAGACCTTATTCCGCAATCCGCTGGCCGGACCGTATGTTCTCGGATTGAGTTCCGGAGCGAGTCTGGGTGTTGCTTTTGTTATTTTAGGTGCGGGAATCTTACCGGTATTTTTACGCGATCTGTTGGTTTCCTCCTACGGAATCGTAATCGCTTCCACATTGGGTAGCTTTTTGGTTTTAATGGCTGTTCTGTTTGTATCGCGCCAATTACGGGATACAATGGCGATACTGATCGTCGGTTTGATGTTTGGGAACTTTGCCTCGGCCATTGTAGGCGTACTAACCTATTTCAGTACCGCCGAACAATTGCAAAAATTTACATTCTGGTCGTTGGGAAGCCTTGGAAACCTGTCGTGGACTTCAATCACGATACTTTTTACCACCGTGTTTATCGGTATGCTGTTAAGCCTTATCAGTATCAAACCTTTAAATGCGTTGCTTTTAGGCGAAAATTATGCCCGTAGCCTCGGGATCAACTTTGGAAGAATCCGTTTTATCATTATCATAGCCACAAGTCTATTGGCCGGAAGTATCACTGCTTTTGCCGGACCAATTGCTTTTGTTGGATTAGCCGTGCCGCATATGGCCAAACTATTGTTCCAAACCAGCAATCATGCGATATTATTTTGGGCTACTTTGGTATTAGGCGCTGCGATTATGCTGTTATGCGATACGCTATCGCAAATGCCGGGTAGTGAAATGACCTTACCGATAAACGCCATCACCTCGCTGATCGGTGCTCCGGTGGTGATCTGGTTATTACTCCGAAAACGCAAAATGATCAACTAATGGAAACCGTACAAAACAACATACTGACGACTTCCGGTCTGACCATTGGTTACAAAACCAAAAAGGCAACCACTGTCATCGCCGAACAACTGCAACTGGAATTACCATTAGGTAAACTCATCACACTAATCGGTAGTAATGGTATTGGAAAGTCGACCTTATTACGTACCCTTACCGGAATTCAGAAACCGTTGGAAGGAACCGTTTTACTAAACGATAAAACGATTAGTGCTTACGATCCGTTGGAACTGGCGCAACATCTAAGCCTGGTACTCACCGAAAAATTACCGCCGAGTAACCTTAGTGTTTTCGAACTGGTAGCCCTTGGTCGGCAACCGTATACCAACTGGCTCGGCACGCTTTCTGATGATGACATCGCTCAGGTTAAAAAAGCTTTAGAACTCACTCAGATCACACATCTGTCCGATAAAAGACATTATGAGATTAGCGACGGACAATTACAGAAAGTATTAGTAGCTCGTGCGCTGGCTCAGGATACGCCACTGATCATTCTGGATGAACCGACTACGCATCTGGATCTTTTACACAAAGTGACCCTATTTCAACTTTTAAAACGACTGGCACACGAAACCGGAAAATGTATTTTGTTTTCCACTCATGATATCGACCTGGCCATACAACTTAGCGATGAGATGATTGTGATGTTACCGGGAACCGTTTTACAGGATACGCCTTGTAAGCTGATTGCAAATCAGGTATTTGATCAGCTTTTTAAAGACGAAAACATTGTATTCGACAGCGAAAAAGGGAAGTTTATCATTCGCTAAATCCAATCCGGTTTTGTAATTTTAACCGAACAAAAAAAATTACCATGAACTGGAAAACCCCAACCTCTGCCCTGATATTAATACTAACCAGCAGTATTGCTCAGGCGCAACTCAAAACAGTCGATTATTCCGATGGTAAACAAACCCTTCAGGGTTTGATAGCCACTCCTAAAAAAGCAAAAGTCAATAAACCGGGGGTACTGATTTTACCCGCCTGGATGGGAATTGACGCCAATGCAAAAGAAAGCGCTCAGGAATTGGAAAAACTGGGTTACTACGCTTTTGTAGCCGATATTTACGGTGTGGGTAATAAACCGGAAAATCCAAAACAGGCCGGAGAACGCGCCGGTTTTTACAAAAAGAATCCGACGGAATATCAAAAACGCATCCGCCTGGCACTTGACGAGTTGGTTAAACAGGGTGCCAATCCGAAAGAACTGGCCGTAATGGGGTATTGTTTTGGCGGAACCGGAGCCATTGAAGCCGCACGGGCAAATTTCCCGGTAAAAGGTATTGTATCTTTTCACGGCGGATTAGGAAAAGAACCGGGTGAAAAAACCGGATTGATCCAACCTAAAGTACTGATCCTTCACGGTGCCGATGATCCGTATGTTCCGGAAAGCGACATTAAAAACTTCCAACAGGAAATGCGCAATGCCAAAGCCGACTGGCAGATGGTGTATTATGCCAATTCCGTTCACGGTTTTACGCATAAAGATGCCGGAAGCGACAACAGTAAAGGTGTAGCCTATAACGAAAAAGCTGCCAAGCGTTCCTGGAAAGCCATGCTTAACTTTTTTGATGAGATTTTTAAATAAAGTATAGAAATAAAAAACCAGTCAGGTTTTAGAAAACTGACTGGTTATTATTAATACGAAGACCTGTCAGGTTTTGGAAACCTGACAGGTCTTATTTTATAGAATAATCAAGGTGTTATTATCCTTTTTGTTCGTAATCGTAGTTCACCATCCAGTGGATACCGAATTTATCGGTAAACATTCCGAATAAAGCACCCCAGAATGTTTTTTCCAAAGGCATGGTTACTTTTCCTCCGGCTGAAAGTCCTTCGAAAATACGTTTTGCATCCGCTTCCGAATCAGCATTGATCGAGATTGAAATATTATCCCCCGCTGTAACAGCATGTCCGCCACAACCTTCGGATGTATCACTTCCCATTAAAACCGTTCCGCCAATTGGAAGACTTACGTGCATGATTTTTTCTTGTTCCGATTCCGGAATAGGTTGCTCGGAAGGCATATCTTTAAACTTTCCTTTGTATTGGAATTCACCGCCAAATACCGATTGGTAAAAATCAAACGCCGCCTCACAGGTACCGTTGAATGTTAGATAAGGATTTACATTTGCCATAATTTTGTTTGTTTTTTTGTTTGGAACATCAAATGTAGCCAATATTCAAATCCGACACCTAAACCGTTCGTTATTTTTTAAGATGTTCAAGCCAATACTTTTCTACTAAAAAAGTACTCTAAGTTATAGTGATTCCGGCAGTTCAAAATGTGCTACTTCGCGCACTGCTCCGGCTTCGAGATTTTGTAGTGTCAGATTTCCAATTCGCACGCGAACCAGGCGTAACGTTGGAAAACCAACAGCCGCTGTCATTTTTCGTACCTGACGGAATTTCCCTTCGGTAAGCGTTATCGAAACCCAGCTGGTTGGCCCGTGTCGTTCGTCGCGAATTCTCCGTCCAACGCCTATATAATCCGGCAATTCGGTTATACGTCTGGCTTCGCAGTTTTTTGTGGTGTAGCGCGTTCCTTTTACCCCGATTTCCACTCCGTTTTGTAAGGCTTCGACTGCTTCGGACGTGATGATTCCGTCTACCTGAGCATAGTATTCTTTGGCTACGGTTTTGCTACGCACCCGTTCACTCATCATACCATCGGTTGTAAGGAGCAATAATCCCTCCGAATCTTCATCCAGTCGGCCGATAGCCATCGTTCCTTCCGGAAAAGCATAGAGTTCGCCCAGTAGTTTTTTATGTCGTTTCTTTTCATAAATAAACTGACTCAGATAGCCATGCGGTTTGTGGATCAGGAAATGATGGTGTGCCATAACAGTGGTATTTGCGGCAAAAATACACTTTTTTAATCGTATCGATCAGCTGGAAATTGTTAACTGCGCTTTCTTTTCACGAGCCAATACCGAGGTGTAATAACTACACAACAGGTCGTACAATATCATTTCACATTGGCGGTTATTGGAATCGAACAAACGGTTCATCGTCATATGAATATGACTACCCAATACATCGCTCAAACGTTCGGGTTCCAACGCTTCCCGTATTGTATTGGCCGCTGCCAAAATAGTACGATTTCTTTCCAGAAGTAATGCTTTCAGATCGTTTGAATCGGGATCACTTTTCATAAAACGATCGATCTCATTTTTATGATTCCTGTATTTGGTACTCAGGTCTTTTTTGGTCGCCGCATTTACCTGGAATTCCTTAAAAAATCCTGATCTGAGATGTTCCACCATGTTTTTCCGCGCTTCCCTATCATAACCGAACACTTCCAGAAATGAATCGATAGCAGCCATTCCGACCATCCATCTTTCGTTATCATTATCGGTAAGTTCCAGTACCGTAAGTAATTTGACAATGCATTCGCTATCGTAAAAAAAGAGCGTTTCGGTTTCTTCCATTACCATTTCTCCGTAACGATTTAATTCCCGTTCGTAGGTCTCGGTTTGAATTTTCCAGATCGTATGCTGATCCGATAAATGACGAAAGGTATCCCGAAAAGCGAGAATTACCATTCCGATATGTTCCGGTTGCGTGAGATGCAATCGCAATCGCAGGTGATGTTCCGGATCGGCATAGCGGATAAAAAACCATTTATCGATTAATCCATCGCGTAACAAACCGGTTACCACCGTATAGAAATGGTTGTACAAAACCGAATCGGTTGTTGCAAAACCAGTATAAATCTTATAATACAGCCATTCTTCCCCTATCAGAAAAGACGCTTTGACATTGTTTTCCATTTTGTTTCTCTTTAAGATCCGGTTTTAAAAAAAGAAAAAATAAACTCGTTGGCGAAATACTCCGTTTCGTTTCCGCCTACCAGCGTCACATCGGTTCCCAGAAATTCTTCCAGTTCGAACACGCTTTTTTTCGCTACAGCCGAAACCAACATCTGAAAAGACGTCAGATTTTCCAGGTTTAATAACAACTTATTATCCCCTTCAACCAAAAAGACATACTGCGGAATCTTTCGTTCGTCGCGCCATTGGGCAACGTCCGCTAAACCGGAGATGGTATCGATCTCTTTTAGTTTTTCAAATTCTTTACCCAATACTTTCCATTTGGCTTTCGACAGGATAATGGTATCGTATTCCACTCGTGGCAAAAAATTCGATTCGTCGCGGTGAACACCCCAGTTCAGATACAAACCGCCTCTTTTACCCTGTGCCTGTAAATCGCATAGAAAATGATAAACCGGCAATGCATTATAACTATAATTATGCGCATTTGTAAGTCGTGGCAAAACTTCTTTATTGTGCTTACGGGAACGCAATACGATCCGTCCGCTTTTTACCGAAACAGTTAAATCGGTTATCGGAAGCTGATTTTCTACGGGTTTCCCCGAAGTCGCCAGATAGGGAATCTCAAATTGTCTGAAATCCGGCCGCATCAATACATTTCCTACTCTGTTTTCGGGTAAATGAATAATTTCCGATACTAATTTATCCGGATGTAGTTGTTCTTCCGCCCGAATAATAGTACGTGCATGTTTGTCCATTTCCGGATCACCCAGACAAAAACGCCCCATCAGATTGGCCGCGCCCGATCCGCCTACGGATCGAATCACCAACTGTTCCGACGTTTCCCCTTTTACAACCTCAGCAACAATCGAAAACGTATCCGGAAGGTCGTCCCATCCGGCCTCGGTTCCTTTTAAATCGGCTTCCTCTATCCGGATTACGTTGCTTTTATTTTCCTTGGCTTCCTGCATTTTCCGGTACAAAATACTATCGAGTGCCGTCCAACGTATTTCTTTTCGCTTTTGCGTTCCAACATTCGGCACCCGGATATTATGTAGCAGCGTATTGATTCCCCCTTTGTAATTATTTACCGGATAACCAATACCCAATTCATTATCCAACACCAACGATAGCGGAACCTCCCGGTCTTCATAGCGTTGTCGGAACTTTTCGATAAATTGCTGTAATTGCGGATTTTCATTTTTGGGTGTTATCCGATTTAATACGGTGATCGCCTTTTGCAACGGAACCGTTACATCCTGTGCCAATACATTCCGACTGGCATTGAGAAACATATCGGTTTGAAAAATAAACTTTTCATCAAAAGGGATTTCAAACCGGCGTAGTGTTTCGATCAGATCGTGATAGCGTTCCGGATCGTTCCCCAGGGTATGATCGAGTACTTCAATTTTTGCCGCTACTTCTTCCAGTAACGCCACCTGTGCTTCCGCTCCTTTTATTTTTTTGAGAATACTAAGTGTTTGTCCGATAAATTCCGTTCCGGAAACCGAAAGTTCCATTTCACTAACCAATATCTGATTATCGATTAGTTCGTCGATAAATTCTGTTGCTTCCGCTCCGGTAATCTCATCCGACACCAACGCCTCAGACAACGTCGCTTTTAAAACACCCGTTTGTGCCAGTTTGAGACAATCCCGAATATAATCCGAGCCTTCAATCTCGATCAGATGATGAATTCGATTTCCGTTTTTATACAGGCATTCCACATAACGAATATGATCGCCTATAAAATAAAGACTGGAATTCGGATAATACCGCAGTTGTTCCCGAATCGACGGATTGGTTGTAAACGATTGATTTAGCGCCCCCACAAAATTCATATCCAAACGGGTATGGCGTTTATTTTGTGTATAATCGGTATTCCGGATAGCACTTTCTTCAGCAAAAGTCCCTAATCCACAACCGGCAAAAAGCCCAAAGGGAGTCGATCGGGAAGCCATTCGGGTTAGGTACTTCAGGAAAGACAGGCGGATTTTCTGTATCTCTTTTGGATCCTTGCTGTTTCCGGACACCCATTTTTCTATTTCGCGGTATAAAACCGGCGAAGCCAGAAAAACGGCTTCTTTTACAACCGGATTTTCAAATTGTTTTTTTATGTTTTCGTCCGATACCTCTTTTCCGGCAGTCAATTTTATAAAATGATCAACCGGAAGCAAAGGCGTTCTTAAGACGTAATTATCAAAGTTTATATAGGGCATTTTTTGTTCCATGTACATTGTGTTGAATCGTTACAAACTAAGGAATACCGCTTTGTCAACCAAAGGCGCTCCCAATGGAGAAAGCGTCGCCAGATAGGCTGTTGCAACACCCGAAAGACCTTCGAGCAACGAACTGTCGTTTTCCTTACGTTCGCCTCCATCATAAAGGCAATATCCTATTTCGGAATCGGTTCCTGTTTTATAATCGTATGTTTTTTGCAACCAATAGTCCGCGGTTTCCCGGAACGTTATTTCGCCGGTACGATCGTAACTGTTTTTAAACAGTAATGCCAATCCGGCCGTTCCGTGACACAATCCGGCATCGTGGTGCATCGTTTCAGCAACAAGTCTCCGACCGGCTACCTGTTTTAATTTTGTTATTGTTTCTTTCTGTAAAACATCGTCCTGTAAGACATCCGCCAACAATAAATGCGTATATAAAATTCCAAGATCCCCGTAACACCAGGCCACTCTTGAAGTTTCCGGTTTTGTCGTTCCGTTTCGATAATCATCTTCTAACAACATCGTCGGATAATATGACTTTATCTCGCCTAATTCCTGGGTATTGTGGCGGTAAAAATTCAGGCTTTCTTCCAATAATTTTCGGCAGGTATCCGTTTGGATATTATGTTTGAGACATTTGCCTAAAAAGTATTGGATTCCGGCATTTCCGTGAGCCAGACCAAAATCAATCTTAAAGGCTTTTGTTTTAAAAAAATCGAACGTACTCCAATAACAACGATTTTCTTCTCTTTTGGCCGTTGTATTCAGGCGGTCGATTACCTTTTCGGCATATTCCGGCTGTCCTTTTTCAATAAAATAAAGGGCCATTCCCATCGCACCATGTAGTATATCCACATGATCCTCATCGAGATTATCATCCAGATGTTCTGCGATAATTTCGTCAATTTCTTCGATGATTTCTTTATAATCGGCAATATCGATATGTTTCTCTTCCGCCAACTGGTACAAAAGGAACGCATAACCAGCCAAACCGCCACTAAAAGACGGATAAAAAGCTTCACTTTCCGAAAGCAGGGTATATCCTTTATCAATATATTTTTTGAGAATGACAGGATCTACAAGTTCCGGAAATTGTTTCCGGATAGCTGTCAGCGTGAGAATGATCCCAGGTAAGCCGGTATGTAATGCGATTTGGGCGACTTTATTATCACGAAAAAGTACTGTTTCGTTTTGCAGATACGCCGCTATTGTATTCAGTTCCTTATAGCTATCAAAATTCATAAACAAAAGTAGGTTCAAGGTCATTTTTAAATGCAAAACCGTTGAAGAACCGGTATTCTCCAACGGTTTAAATAGCACAATTTTACACTATTGCATATTACAATGCATTTATACAATTATAAATGCGATGGTGTGCAATCGCTATTTATGCTATGATGCTTTTTTACATCTCTTCCCAAGTATAAGTCGGGCAATAGTGATGTGTAACACATTCGATTTGTATACTTACACAATCCCTTCTTGTTAATTTTATACCACAAGGCTCCGGATCAGTCCATTTTACTTCAGTTGCGAAGCTGGCACATGTTTCGTTTGTTCCACCACCCTGGATGTTTGCTTTTTCCTTATCCGTTAAAACGGAAACTACTTTCTTTTTTAAATTTAATCGTTTCATTGTATAATAAATTTGATTGGTTGCGGTATTTAAAACGGTTTTATCGCCTCGAAAATATTGTATTCAACCCAATAAGAACCTTAAAAAAACAATGCATTTTGAACCATAAAAATTTTTAACGAATCGCATTTGATATGATTAAAAATCTTGTTTTTTTCAAATTTAGGAAGTAAAAAAATAGGTTCTTATTCGTTTTAAGGGTAATTTTACCCGTTTTTTATAGGATAATATTTATTTTTTATATTTTTAAGATCTAAAAAAAAGAGTAATTAGATGAATCGGACTGTAGGAGCAAAAATTCGCCATTTGAGAAAAACGCGCGGTTATTCACAAGAAGAAGTTGCCGAAAAACTCAACATCTCACAATCGGCTTATGCTCGTATCGAAAACGGAGAAAGTCAGTCGTGGGCTTCGCATATTGAACAACTAAGTACAATCTTTGAGGTAAAACCTAAGAGTTTTTTATCCAAACAAAAAGAAAATTCCCCTGTTAAAAAACAAAAAGATAAGTTACAACTGCGGGATACCCTGATCGCTCTGGACGAAGTGTACCAAAAACTAATCGAACAATACGAAAAACGCCTACAGGAAAAAGACGAACTGATCGCTTTATTAAAACACGGACTGGAAACCAAAAAGTTACTACCGTAATAAATTGATTTTCCTCAATATCCTAAAAACACTTTCTTTATTTATACGGATTTCCATACTGGCATCTCTTCTTATTTTCACCAATTTTATCCCGTTTCTACGGGACTTCTTTTTTTGTATTCCTAAAAAACAAATAGCTACTTTTACAAAACCATTACATAACAAAACAAACGATGTTACAAACACTAGTTTTACTCGCCGCATTTATTTTAGCACTGGCTATCGGAATCTATCTTGGAAAAGCCTTATTCAGCGCGCGTTCGCAATCAGAAAAATCGGGATTGGAAGAGCGCATTAACGGTCTATTAGCACAACAGGAGCAACTCAAACAACAGTTCTTACAGGAACGCAGTCAGTTTGAGCGACAGCTGGTATCGGTTCAGACCGAAAAGGAAAACATCCGTAACGAAAAAGAAGCACTGGCCATACAACTTTCCAAAAAAGAAGTTGACTTTGAAAACCTTTGGGAACGCAACAAAGAACAAAAAGAAGAAGTAACCCAGCTACAGGAAAAATTCACCAAAGAATTCGAAAATCTGGCCAATAAAATCCTGGAGGAAAAAACCAATAAGTTTACCGAGCAAAACAAGGAAAACTTAAAAAACATACTATCCCCATTACAGGAGCGCATTCACTTATTCGAAAAGAAAGTTGAAGACACCCATAAAGAGAGTATCGATTATCACGCTGCTTTACGCCAGCAAATTCTAAATCTGCGGGAAACCAACGAACAGATGAGCAAAGAAACACTAAACCTGACCAAGGCGTTGAAAGGCGATACCAAAATGCAAGGAAACTGGGGTGAATTGGTTTTGGAAAAAGTTCTGGAAAAATCAGGATTGGAAAAAGGGCGCGAATATGAAGTACAGCAAAGTTTTGTGACCGAAGATGATAGTCGTGTACAACCAGACGTTGTGATCAACTTACCGGACGGTAAAAAAATGATCGTGGATTCCAAAGTATCGCTTACCGCTTACGAACGTTATGTAAACGAAGACGACGAAACGACTCGAATTCACCACCTGAAAGAGCACGTAAACTCGATCAAACGCCATGTTGAACAACTGGGCGGTAAAAACTATCACGATCTGTATCAGATGGAAAGTCCGGATTTTGTATTACTATTTATTCCGATGGAACCTGCTTTTGCGATCGCTTTAAATGAAGATGCTACCCTATATAACAAAGCTTTTGAAAAAAATATTGTAATCGTTACTCCATCGACCTTATTGGCGACTTTGCGTACCATCGACAGTATGTGGACCAATCAGAAGCAACAGGAAAACGCTTATGAAATTGCGCGTCAGGCCGGTGCTTTATACGACAAATTTGAAGGCTTTGTAAACGATCTGATCAAGATTGGTAAAAAAATGGACGAAGCCAAAACTGAATACCAGGGCGCGATGAACAAGCTTGTAGACGGAAAAGGGAATTTGATCACCAGCGTTGAAAAACTGAAAAAGATGGGAGCCAAAGCCAAAAAGGCATTACCCGAAAGCATCTTAAACCGTGCTAATAACAACGACCTAACCGAATAAAAATGAGTACCGAACCTAAGAAAATCAGCTCTTCGCGAATCAGTATTTCCGAACTGATGCTGCCATCGCATTCCAATTTTAGCGGAAAAATACACGGAGGCTATATTCTCTCCTTAATGGACCAGATTGCTTTTGCATGTGCTTCAAAATATTCGGGTCGCTATTGCGTAACCGCATCGGTTGATACGGTTGATTTTTTAAACCCTATAGAAGTAGGCGAACTGGTTACTTTAAAAGCCTGTGTCAATTATGTTGGCAGGAGTTCTATGGTGGTTGGTATCCGGGTTGTATCGCAAAACATTCAAACCGGAAAGATCAAACACAGCAATTCGTCCTATTTTACGATGGTAGCCAAAGATGATCAAGGAAACACCGTAAGCGTACCGAAACCTATTCTAAACACACTGGATGAAGTTCGGCGTTTTTACGATTCCATCCGGCGCATTCAATCTAAAAAAGAACATCAGGAACATATCAGTCGTTTTGATTATACTTCTCCGGAAGCTTTGGACAAATTATCCGATTATGGCGTAACATTGGCCTTATAACAAAAAGGAAAGCACTTATGCTTTCCTTTTATATTTTAATTAATTTTTTATAAAAACACGTCCCATCATTACAAGTCACTGCTGCCCAATAAACGCCTTTTGGAAAAGCAGACAGATCGATTACTTCCGATGAATCCTGTACTACCCGTTTCCCACTTAGATCATAAACCAGAACGGTTGCAATTTCTTTAGGAGACGTAATTGTAAAGATACCGTTAGCCGATGGATTCGGATATACCTTTACCTCAACGGCATAGGTTGATTCCGGAGTATCCAGCACTAACTGTTTTCCTTCAATGCTAAAAGCTACCGACCGGGATCCGGATAACAACCAACTATTCCCTTCCCATATCGCAATCCCCTTACCCGTTTCGGTTCCCTGATACCAATACCACACTTTATCGGATGGTATATCATCTACAGCAATTATCGGCGCAAACGCAATTCCATAAGTTCCCGCATCAAGCATCATGCTAAATCCAAGCGATTTGATATCAATACTAATATTGACCTGTTCTCCTTGTTGCGTTATTTTCAATCCCGAAGAATATTCGCGTATCAGCTCAAAATAATTCAAACTGGTTTCATCAGATAATGGCTGGCTAGTTTTAAATCCTCTGAAAATATACAACCGTACTCCCTTAATTAATTTTATGTTTTCGGGTGTTGATTTTCCGAGTTGTCCGATAAACGTAAATCCGGTAATCCGACTCTTTTTTAACAATTTAAAATCATCCATTATAATCAATTCCCTTGTATTCGTAATTGACGAAAGGTTTATATCGAGAGGTACCGGTTTTTTAGCTCCATCCAACGTTGAAAACAACACCTCTTGTCCCTGGCTTTGCAGCCCACACAGAACCGTTACACCATAAAACAGCAGTGACAGGCATTTTTCCATTTCCATTTTTCTTCTCATGACCAAAATATTTTATGGATTATTCATTACTAAGTTAAAAAAACTTAACGTCACAAGAAGAGACAATTCCACTACCAAAACAGACAACACACCCCTATTCATCACTTGACAAAATAATGACAAAAAGCGAATATATAAAAAGTAACATGTCATTACATAAAGACACCACAACTTACCATCACTCATCAAAACAGAAAAACAAACATCCTATTCATTAAACAAAACAACAACTTAATAAAAAATATTTTTAACAAAAAGATTAATATTTTTTAAAATTATTGTTAATTAAAAATCAAATAGCTAATTCTACTATATTTGTTAGACAAAACATAAACATTTGATTAACAATTATATGAAAAAAAACTACTTTCCCCCTACACTACTACTATTGATGGGGCTTTTTGTATTATTTTCCTGTCAGTCTGACAACGATGATTACACAGAAATTACCCCAACACCTACTACCCCGACAGGCACACCCGTTTCGGCCGACTTGTCACAGGTTCCTTATCCAAAACTTTCAGATTATCATTTTTTTACCGGTGCGCTAAAAAACAATACCCCAAATGATCGCGTATTACCTTATGAAATTGCCAGTGGACTTTTTACCGATTATGCACATAAAAAACGTTTTGTATGGATGCCGGAAAATACCAAAGCAGTATATAATGGCGATGGAAAAGTATTAACCTTCCCGATTGGAACTGTTTTGATCAAAACTTTTTATTACGATAATGTTCAACCGGAAAATAAAACACAAATCATTGAAACCCGATTAATGATTAAAAAAGGTGTCGACAGTGAAGGTGTTGATCAGTGGATCTTTGCCAATTATATCTGGAACGACTCCCAAACAGATGCCGTCCTTAACATGAACGGCAGTTATCGTTCGCTAACCTGGACGGAAAACGGTCAGACCAAGTCTACCAATTACCGAATTCCATCATCAGTAGAATGTCTTACCTGTCATAAAAAAGATGAAAAAGCGATTCCGATTGGGCCCAAACCGCAAAACCTCAACTTTGCTTACAACTATACCGATGGTGCTAAAAATCAGTTAACGAAATGGATGGAACGCGGGATGCTTCAATCCGGTTATCCGGCCAATATTACCAGTACCATCAACTGGCAAGACACCTCAAAACCATTGGAATTGCGTGTACGCTCTTATATCGATATCAACTGTGCGCACTGTCATTCTGAAAACAGTCATTGTGACTATCGTCCGATGCGTTTTGCCTTTAGTGAAACCTCGAATCCGGTCAATCTGGGGATTTGTGTTGAACCACAGGAATTTATCGACAATGATCTGACACATATCGTAAGCCGCGGTAAGTTTCAGCGTTCAATGCTACACTTCCGATTACAATCGACCGACGAAGCCAATCGTATGCCGTTACTAGGCCGTACCATGGCACACGAAGAAGCCGTACAGATGATCGAACAATGGATTAGTTCGCTCAATCCGACCTGCCCTTAACCTCTAAATCTAATATAATAACCAAAAACCAAAACGACATGAAAAAAATTACCTTATTGCTTTTATTGTTGGGATATGTAAACCTACATGCCCAAACCACTTGTAATAATGCCCAGATAATCGGTCCCGGACAATATTCCGTACCGTTTATTTCAGGCACTAATCTCCCTACCATACAATGCTTACCGGGAAATCCAATTTTCGGTACAGCCTGCGAATGGTATTCCTACACTCCTACCGCTAATTATTCGGTAACGATAACCACCGATTTACCAGGCAGCGTAGGCCGTGACACGCGTATTAACGTTTATAAAGGCAACTGTAATTCGATGCTTTGTGTAGCCAGTGATGATGATAGCGGTAGCGCGAATACCTCAACCGTTGTTTTCGAAGCGGTACAAGGCAACATGTATTTCATTGTTTTTGATAACAGATGGGACAGTATCGGTTTTGATTTCTCCTTATCACAAGAAACACCGGGAACCAATTTAATTAGTTTTTCACAAATGCCCCAACCGCTTACCGGTTTTACCTATAAAAACTGTGTAGTCGATATGAATGGTGACTACCTTGACGATATCGTAGGCGTAGGTAATAGCCAAATGCGCATTTTATATCAGTCATCAAACGGAAGTTTTACCGGTACCACTTTCCCGTTAACCGGAGCAAACAACCAACCGTCGTGGAGTATCGCAGCCGGTGACCTGGATAAAAACGGGTATAACGACCTTATTTTCGGAGGCGGAAGCGGTGCTTCGTTTATTAAGGCCAATGCCAATGGTACGGCTTATACCGCTCAGTCTTTTTCACAGTATATCTTCTGTCAGCGAACCAATTTTGTAGACATCAACAACGACGGAAATCTGGATATTTTTGTTTGTCACGACGTAAATCCGAATGTCTATTTTATGAACGACGGCAACAGTAACCTGACCTATCATCAGGGAGGACTTGGTGATCATCCGCAAGGCGGAAACTACGGCTCCATCTGGGTTGATTATGACAACGACGGCGATCAGGATTTGTTTATCGCCAAATGTCGTGGCGGAAATATTTCGGCCAGTCTTAACGAATTACACCGCAACGACGGAAACGGTGTTTTTACCAATGTGAGCGTGCAAGCCGGTTTATCTGACCCGATTCAAACCTGGTCATCTGCCTGGGGCGATTTTGACAACGATGGCGATATGGACGTTTTTGTTGGCGCCAGTTCCAATACCAACGGAGTACACAAATTGATGCGCAATAACGGCGACGGAACTTTTACCGATGTTACGGCTGGTTCCGGAATCGCGTCTCTAACCAATTTAGGGCAGGAAAATGTAGCGCACGATTTTAATAACGATGGCTATATTGATATTTTCGGACCTGGAAATACAATCCTGTTTAACAACGGTAACATGACTTTTACGCGTCAGCCATTAGGGGGTATCACCAACGGACCTATCGGAGATTTAAACAACGACGGCTTCCTTGACATCCAAAACGGAGACAATGTTTTTCTAAATAATGCCAACTCCAACAAGTGGTTAAAACTTTCCTTAAAAGGACTACAAAGTAATGCAAACGGAATCGGAGCCAGAGTCGAAATCAGCGGACCATGGGGTAAACAGATTCGCGATGTTCGAAGCGGTGACGGTTTTAGAAACATGAGTTCTTTAAATGTACATTTCGGACTGGGAACGGCTACACAAATTACTCAGGTGGTGATCAAATGGCCTTCAGGAATTGTAGACACCTATAGCAATGTTAATCCCAACCAACATCTTGTAGTTATAGAAGGTAATACACTGCTTAGCACCGGAGATCACAGCAAAGACTCTTTTGTGGTTTATCCAAACCCATCCCATGATTTTATCAAAATACAGTTGGATGCAACGGGTATTACTGCCGACAAAGCGATTTTCTATGATATCACAGGACGTATTGCTCTAACAACTGTTATCGAATCTAATCAGATTGATGTACGTACTTTAGCAAAAGGAACCTATATCCTATCTATTGAAAGTAATAACGGAGAAAAACACAGCACAAAATTCATCAAGAATTAAAAAAATAAGGGCTGTTGTATAACAGCCCTTTTCTTTATTGGAAACCTGTCGGAAATTATAACCGACAGGTTTTTATTTTTAAAATACCCGAACCAGATTAAACCCGAAAGAGATCTCTCCTTTTCCCCAATCACCTGTAGTTTGTCCGAGAAAACCTGCTTCATTCATCGCTCTGGCATTAGTGAAATGCATCTGAAAAACGTGCCCTCCGGTTTCAAGATCGACACCAATGGATAACGGATTCGTAAAAACAGAATTTTTAGCACGATTAAGATGTGCTGCATAATCCATATTAACCGACCAACGCTTAGTGAGTTTATAACGCCCACCCATACCCAAAGCAAACTGATCATTCGATTGCGGATTTGGCGTGACCACATTATTATTGGCATCCAATATGTCCCGGATCGTATTTTCATGGAAATACGACGGTGCCAACTCCAGCGAAAGTCGTTCGGTAAACTTTCTGGAAATTAATAATTGCGTCACATAACTCAATCGGTTGTCAAATTTCAGGTTTGGAAAATCCTCTTTTTTCATTTCGGTATTGATTGCTAAACTGTTAAACCCGACCAGCGTTACCGGAAATCCTTCTTTTTCCTGAGACATTAACCGATATTTTACAGCCATTTCGTAGGTTTTCTGAAAACCGCTACGGGAAACATGAGCCGTTAGCCAGTTCGTTACCCCGTATGTAAATTTGATTTGCGTATTGGCATCGTCCATTCCGAAAAAGTCTTCAAAACCGTGTTTAACATAGCCAAAACGATGGGCAACTATAAAATAGAAATCCCCTTTTGCGGCCAGTTTGGTTGATTCGAGGTTCACGATTTTTAAGGACTTAAATACCGATTCGACCCGGTTATCTGTTTTTACCGTGTCGATTTCCGACAACAGGTCATTTTGAGCCGACGCACAAAAAGGAAGTAAGAGTAAAGAGAGTAAACTTTTTTTCATAAAGGTGCTTAATTGATTGCGTTATATAATTTATACAGTCCTGTTTAACCGGAATACTACTATTCCACTATTGTACATTGGTCCATTTTCAGTTCGCCCAACAAATCATCATAACCAATAAATCGCCCTTTCACTTTGATATTGGACAAAACCATTAACTCTCCGTTTTTGATTTTATCTTTTAAAACAGCAAACAGTTTTTCATCAATAATAACCGAATTGGCATCCAGATCAACACTACTGATTTTACCATATACTTCTATTGTTTTATCCAGATATTTCTGATTGGCTTTGGCTTCATCGGTTTTAAATTCATCAAAAATAGAATGAGCCGTTACGAGATAACTCTCTTTTTCCGAAGCAATATCGCGATGTTCTTTGTACAGATAGGAATAACCGGCAAAGGCCAGCAAAACCAATACAATCAAAATTAACACTATTCGTTTTCTTTTCATAAATTTTTAATTTAATAAATGTAAAATTAATGATAATTCATTTTATAAATTAAATTTTAATCATAACTTTAACCATATAATAAAGTAAAATGAAAAAAAGCTACCTATTCACCCTTTCACTTGGTTTAGTAGTACTGACCGGTTGTACAAACGATACCGATTCCGACCTTATAGATAACAGCAACACTACCGAGCCGGTTACCTATACCAACGCCGTGAAAAGTATTATCACCAACAACTGTATCTCGTGTCACGGAACGGTACCGTCCAACGGAGCGCCGATGTCGTTAACCACCTATGCCGATGTAAAAAACGCCGTTTTAAATCGTGGGCTAATTGACAGAATATCCCGATCACAGGGAGCAGACGGTATGATGCCATTGGGTGGCACACGTTTACCACAAAGTACAATCAACAAAATAATCGAATGGAATACTAACGGTCTTGTCGAATAATAAATCCCTGAATCATGAAACGCATTTTATACCTTCTCGCCATGCTCTGTACTTTTACAGGTTTACAGGCACAAAATAAAAAAGTCACCAAAACCGGAGAAATCAGCTTTGAAGCATCGGTTCCCGCTTTTGAAGAAGTAAAAGCCAAAAGTCGTAACGCTACGTTTGTACTCAACACGGATACAGGTGAACTTGCCAGTTTGATATTGGTTAAAAGTTTTCGCTTTAAAATTGCTTTAATGGAAGAGCATTTTAATGAAAATTACATCGAAAGTGATCGTTATCCGAAAGCTACTTTTAAAGGAAAAATCGACGATTTTAAAATGAGTTCTCTAACGGATGCGGCCAAAGACTATACCATCCGCGGTAAACTGGAAGTACACGGTAAAACAAAAGATGTGGTCATTCCGGCTAAAATCAAAAAAGCAGGTAACGACATCGCCATTCAGTCCAATTTCACGGTATCAGTAGACGATTTTGGTATTGAAATCCCAAGTGTGGTGAGTAAAAAAGTCTCTAAAAACGTAGCCGTCAGTTTTGATTGTACGTTAAAATAGATCCTTCCAAACCATAAAAAAAGCTCCCATAAAGGGAGCTTTTTTATAATTACTTTTTCTTCTTTTTTGCTTTCGCTTTCTTTTCCTTTTCCTTTTTACCTTCGGACAATTCGATTTTTTCTTTTAATCGTTTTTCCGTATCCGAAATATAATAATGTAAATCCGAGTTATAGGCGTTTAACTTTACCTCTTTCAACACTTCTTTCGCATCGGCAAAAGCTCTTTTACGTTCCAAGAGGCTTACTTTTTTCAAAAGGATTTCGGCTTTATTACAACCTTTAATGGTTAGCGCGAAATCGATTAATTTTTCAGCCTGATCAAAATCTTCATTTTGCAACAGCGTATCGATAAAATACGGATACACTTCCAAAGCATGCAGATTTTCGGCCAATGCCTGTTCGAAATAGGTTTTCGCTCCTTCGTAATCATAAAGTTGTTCCGCATGAAGCCTTCCTAAAAGGCAGAGTGCCATGGTATTTTTGGCGTCATATGACAAAGCATATCCCAACGATTCCACGGTTTCTTCCAGATAAGACGGATAGGCATCCATAGCCTGAAACAAAAACTTATCTAATTTATCTGTTTTCATTCGATGTAGTTTTTCAAATTATTCTTTAGTTGTTGTCGCGTGGATTTATAATTTTTCTCCACGTTTTGTTTTTTAAAATCGGTTCCGGTGAACACGCGTTTGGGATTTCCTCTTACAATATTCAGTTGGTTTTCCCATTTTTTATCAACCTCCTTTTTTAGTAATTCTAATGTTGCTTCTTCCAGTTTTCGAACAAGGCGTTCGGTTGCCGTTTTTTTATTCTGATGCTGCGAACGACTGTCCATTGCCACCACACTGATTCCTGTTGGAATATGTGTCGCACGAACGGCCGAGCTGACTTTATTCACATTTTGTCCGCCGGCACCGGAACTTCGCATCGCCTGATATTTTATATCTACATACGAAATTTTCGGTAGGACAGATTGCTCTATTTCAAAAACTCCTATAAACCAGTTTTTTCGTTTGTGCATTTTTCGAAACTGACTGGTTCCAATCCATTGTATCGTTCCGATCCAGGAATCCACAAAAACAGCGCTTTCGGCTCCTTTAATAATAAGGGTTGCCGTAGCCACCGTTCCGTTTTCCTGTCCCGGTTCCCTATGAATTATCTGAGTATCCAGTCCTTCGGATCGCGCCTCATCCATTATTTTTTTAAGCACCTGAGCCACAACCCAGGTGCATTCTTCCGGACCTCTTCCGGATGTTATTTGTATGATTTTTTCCATTCTTTAATTACCTTTAATAGCTTATCCCGGTTACGGGCATCTTTTACAAACTTCGGAAGACTGGCGACCATTGTTTTGCCACCGTTATACTGACTGTTTCGCTCCCGTAGACCTGCAGCGATATACGCTTCCAAATAATCAATATGTGCTTCATTATATGCCCAGAATACATTCCCTCTTACGGTTTTCTGAAACCACAATTCGGTATTAAAACTCCACTCTCTGACATTATTTTCATCTGTTTTAAAACACATATGCACTTCTTCAATTCTCGGCACAAATTCTTTTATCTGGTTACAACTCGTACACTTTACCTTTATTTTTTGCGGTTTCTCATTCAAAAGCTGCGACTCGTATTTTACTTTATCAACATTGTTACAACAATACTGATTTACTGTCGCTTTGTATTTGATCATAGTATCTTCCTGATAGAGATGACAACCCGGGCATTTTAAAATCCGAATCGGATAACGCTCGTATTGATCCTTTTCGGAAAACGTTCTTGTAATAGTCGCTTTTGCCCCGCATTTTGGGCATTTCACCTGAAATTCACAGGCAAAATGGTGGGCTCTTTTATTTTCGTCCTGAAATCGTTTCATAGTTACAATTATTTATCCATTCGCACGATTTTAGGCGTAAACGTCCCTAATACGGTAACCAATTCCTGTTGGTTACTCATCACTTTTGTGATATCCTTATAGACCATTGGCGCTTCATCGATATTACCTCCAATAAGGCTTACTTCGTGCTTTTTAAGTTCTTTTTTGATGTCACTTTGCGTAAACATCGTTTTACATTTCGCTCTCGAAAATACCCTTCCGGCACCATGTGACGCCGAATTAAGGCTGGCCGGATTTCCTTTCCCCATCACGATATAACCCGGAGCGGTCATCGAACCGGGAATAATTCCCAATTGTCCTTCGGCTGCCGGTGTAGCACCTTTGCGATGTACAATACACTCCTTACCGTTATGCGTCTCTTTCCATGCAAAATTGTGATGGTTCTCGATAGTTACCACTACCCTTTTCCCCAGTAATTTTGCAATCCGTCTGTGAATTTCATCATGACAGGCTTTGGCATAATCACCGGCAAGATTCATGGCCATCCAATATTCCTGTCCGTCGTGTGTATTGAGATCCAGCCAGGCCAGATGTTGTACATTTTTAGGCAACGGACATTGTTTGGTCGCCAGATAGGTATATTGTTTTGCAATATTGGCACCCAATCCGCGGGAACCGCTATGCGATAACACCGCAAAATATTCGCCGGGTGCCATTTTCCATTCCGGTAATGGCGTATCGATTTTTACAATTCCGAATTCTACAAAATGGTTTCCGCCACCGGAAGTTCCCAATTGTTTATAGGCTTTGTCCAACAAACCTTTTACAAATGGAATATCCCGAAATTCCGGTCGGTAAAAAATTTCATGATCCGCTTTGATCTGATGCGTTTCATACATTCCGAATTTGGTATGCTCCGCCAAAATGGCTTCCAGTTGTTGGTCTCTTCCTTTTAGAAAGGAACCCGGTAAATCGAAAATCGACAAACTCATCCGACAACCAATGTCAACACCTACACCATATGGAATCACTGCATTTTCGGTGGCCAGTACACCACCAATTGGCAATCCATAACCGGAATGCGCATCCGGCATCAAAGCTCCCGCCACGGAAACCGGCAGTTTTAGCGCATCGTATAACTGGAATTTTGCCTGCTGATCGATTTCATTTTCACCAAAAATTGAAAACGGTGCACGAGTGGTGTTGAGTTGTTGCATTCGCACCTGTACCGGATTGATCAACCCTTCGGCCACTTTTCCCCAGGTACCGTGATTTTTGAAGTTTTCCGGAAACAGCAATACTTCTTTTGCTTCCGTTAGAATACCTTCTTTTTTCTCTCTTTTTCTATATCTGTTAATTTGCCCCAAGGCAATATTGATGCTATCATTTTTAGGAAAGCCTAATTTGATCAGGTCTTTTCCGGATAATTTATTTCCCATTGTTTGATTCTTTGATTTTTTTTGGAACGCAAAACAATAGCCTCAGTAATCCGATTTGGATGCTGTTTTGTTTTGCGAAACATTTTATCCGTATTCGGATAAATTAAAGGGCTAAACCGGGAACTTTAAAGTAAAAAGTATACAAAAAAGCCCGAAACTTGTTGTCTTCGGGCTTTGTTATCTTGGAAAGTAATTTTTCTAGGACCGAACAAAACCACGAAGAGCAGCTACACCACATTTTGGTGTCAAACTGATAGCAGATGATTGTAGTACAAACATTTTTCTTCGTTTTTAAAAGGTTATTATTTTTTCACATTGCAAAGTTTGTAAAATGTTTTTGACATTTCCTAATATTTCAATCTGTTTTTTCATTTAAAATTAAAAACCATTCATTATCGGAAAGATAATTCAGTTTTTCGAATGTAAATCACCCGGAACAAACCAGTATCAAAGCCTCCATCGGTTGCTGCTTTAAAAAATTAACAATAACTTGGGAGATTCGAAAGCGATTATATCTACCTTTATTTTTCAAAAAAACATACTTATATAATTATATCCTATTATGCCTACTGACTGTATCAGCTATCAAGAATCCAATTATTTTTCCCGGTTAATTGTCGATTATTTAGATAAAAAAACAGAAACACAGTCCTTATACCATCGTTTTCCCACCCTCAAAAATTTCGGAAGTCAGATTGACGAAAAAGCGGCACATTTTAGTACGGCTCACAGAAATACACTGGCAACCGTTTTGGAAAGGCAGTATGCCTCGACAGCTGCTTCGGAAGCGACACTTCAAAATATCGCCCTGTTAAAAGACGAAAACACCTTTACCGTAACCACCGGGCACCAGTTAAATCTTTTTACAGGACCTTTATATTTTTTATACAAAATTGTTTCGGCAATCAATCTGGCTAAAGAATTAAAAGTCGCTTATCCGACGAATAATTTCGTACCGGTATATTGGATGGCCACGGAAGATCACGATTTTGAAGAGATCAATTATTTTAATTTCAGAAATAAAAAAATAAAATGGAACCGCGACAGTTCCGGACCGGTTGGCCGTCTTTCGACCGAAGGACTGGATAGTGTTTTTGATGTTTTTTCGAAAGAACTCGGAATTGGCAATAACGCCGAATATTTACGACAGTTATTTAAAAATGCCTATCTGAAACATTCGAATCTGGCCGATGCGACCCGTTTCCTGGCCAATGAATTGTTTAAAGAACAGGGATTGGTGATTATCGACGGTGATTCTGAAGCCTTAAAACGGGAGTTTATTCCGTATGTAAAACGGGAATTACTGGAACAAGTCGCTTTCCAGAAAGTAACGGAAACGGCAGCTTTATTAAAAACCTACAACATACAGGTTAACCCAAGAGAAATTAACCTTTTTTATATTGAAGACGGATTGCGGGAACGGATCGTTTTTGAAAACGGAGGTTATATCGTTAACGGAACTTCGCGCCGGTTTACCACCGAAGAAATTCTGGATGAACTGGAACGTTACCCTGAAAAATTCAGTCCAAATGTGATCATGCGTCCTTTATATCAGGAAGTGATTTTACCCAATCTGGCCTATATTGGCGGTGGTGGCGAATTGGCATACTGGCTGGAATTAAAATCCTTTTTCGAGGCTTCCAATGCTCCGTTTCCAATGTTGGTATTACGAAATTCGGCTGTTCTGGCGACGCCTAAACAGGCACACAAAGCTGACCAATTAGGACTAACCTGGGCCGATTTGTTTCAAAAGCAACACGATCTGATCGATGCTAAAACCAAATCACTTTCGGCCTTTACGCTTGATTTTTCGGAGCAAAAAGCACATCTGGAACAACAATTTTCCAAATTACGGGAAATAGCTGTCAAAACCGATGCTTCTTTTATTGGCGCAGTAGCCGCTCAGGAAAAGAAACAATTAAAAGGATTGGACAATCTTGAAAAACGATTGTTAAAAGCTGAAAAACGCAACCATCAGGAGCAATTGAGTCGTATCACGGCCCTACAAAACGAATTGTTCCCTAACCTGAGTCTACAGGAACGAACGGCAAATTTTTCGGAATTTTATCTGGAACACGGTACGAATTTACTAACCGAATTATACCGTCAGTTACAGCCGTTGGAACAGGATTTTCCGGTATTGATTGTATAAAAGAATCACAATTCTTCGATACAAATAAAATTTCAATAAAAAAGATAGCGTATTATTCAGCTTAAAAATACTATTTTTGCGAAAAATTTAAACAAAACAAGATGGCAACGAATAGAACATTCACTATGATTAAGCCTGATGCTGTTGAAAAAGGACACATCGGAGGAATTATTAACATGATTACTGAAGCTGGTTTCAGAATCGTATCAATGAAATTAACACAATTAACAGTAGCGGATGCTCAAAAATTCTACGCTGTTCACAGTGAAAGACCATTCTACGGAGAATTGGTAGAATTCATGTCAAGAGGTCCTATCGTAGCTGCAATCCTTGAAAAAGATAACGCTGTTGAAGCTTTCCGTACTTTAATCGGAGCTACAAACCCTGCTGATGCTGCAGAAGGTACTATCCGTAAAAAATATGCAACTTCTATCGGGGAGAATGCTGTTCACGGATCTGACAGTGATGAGAATGCTGCTATCGAAAGCGCTTTCCACTTCGCAGGAAGAGAAGAATTCTAATAAAATACTATATTATTTTCGAAAAGCCGTTCCAAAAGGAACGGCTTTTTTTGTACCCGTTTCTTTCCTTTTTCAGTATTTCTATCTGATTTTAAAAACGCGTAATTATACGCTATTATAGGTTTTACCAAGCCGCTAACTTTACAAAACGCCTTATACATAAATCGAGTTCAACACAAATTGCAAATTTATAATCCTAAAAAAATTGCAATTCAGTACTAATTTGGAATAAGGCAATCAAACAAAAACAGCATATAAATACAAACCAAATCTACAACAAACATGAAACGACTACTACCCCTTAAGACCATTTCGTTTGGTATTCTGGTCGCGCTAACGGCAACCAGTCTGGCAATTTCCTGCAAGAAGAACACGACACCGGATGCCGGATTATTAGGTGCAGCTCCAATTATTAAACCACAGGAATTTCCGGACGACTTAAATCTTCCCGGTTTTAAATTCCCGCAAGATTCGACTGCAATTTACGGTTGGCTAAACCAACAGGATTCCGCTAGTATTACCCAACATGCCTGGGGTATCTGGGCGGGTTTAACAGCTAAATCCGGTCAGGTTTTTAACGGTGATTCGCTATTGGTATTTGAAACCTGGATGAGCGTAAAAGAACTGGCGCAAATGGCAGCCGACGGGAACAAAGAAGGCGGATGCTTTCAGATCAAAAAAGAACGCAGTGCCCTGGAAGTACCCAAACAGTTAATCCACGGACAATTGTTTGGTAAAAGAAATGCGGTGCTTGATACGGTTTCCAATGTTTTCGAAACGGTTTCCTACAATCCGGCAGCAGCCTGTTATTCAACACAAAATCTTATTTTCAACCAATCGACACTCGACAAATACAAAGTTACCAACGGTATCGGTAACATTCCTCCATTTCCATCGGCTGGTATTACAACCAAACCTACCTATTTTGCTGGTGGTGTTGATGCAAACGGTCTGATCCGCGTACCGATATGGCCAGGCGATCCAAAACCGGCTAAAGTATTTGGTTATAAAGACTGGCAAACCTACGTTTATGTAGACACCAACAACAAGCAGGCAAAAGACAAAACTATCGTACCGGTTAGCGGTTCCAATCCGACACCGGCTCAAATTGCTGCAGCCACTTGTAACCTGAACGAATTTATCAATGATCAGATCGATGGTCGAATGGCCGCCTATCTGAATACCAATCAGAAAAACAGCAAACGCAAATACAAAGCCGGCGATTATATCTTATTAGTAGCTATGCACGTAGGAACCAAAGAAATCAGCAACTGGACCTGGCAGACCTTTTTCTGGAGCTATAACCGCGACAATCCGTTTTTCCCAAGTTCGGCTTTCAATGCAAAATTACGTCCAAGCATCATCAAAGGAGCGGCAGCCAATTATGCTGTTTCAACTTCTTATGCGATGGTATGGCCTAACCAACCAATTACGGGTGGAACCAACAAAGGCGTACGCAGTATCATCTCCTTTAACCCCTATCTGGAAGGCTCTTTTGGTCCAAACGTATTTAGTGGCGACAACAACCAACTAAATCCAAATTTCCAATATGGTGTACAAACAAACTGTATGAGTTGTCACGCGCTGGCATCGGTTACAGGAAGCGTTTACACTACCGATCAGTATATTGATATGAAAGACATGAGTCGTTTCCGCAATCAGGTATTACTTGATTTTGCCTGGTCGGTTCAAAGCAACATCAACGCTAATAAATAATCATCATATAGTAATCCCTAAATCGCTAAAGTATGATACATGATCACGAGCATATTCACCACGGATGCACCCATTGCGGTTGTAACAATCCGGTTTTAAAAATTCTGGAAAAGGAACTTTCCTCTTCGGAAATAATCACACAATTATCGGAAAACAAAAAACCTTTTGTTAATCCGACAGAAGAATCAGTATTGTTTCACGGCGGTATAATTCGTCCCTTGATAGACGGGAAAACGGATACGGTTGAAGCTATCGGATTCCATAAAGGGAAAGTCGTTGCTTCGGGTTCCATGTTACACGTAACTGAGGCCATGATCAAAACGGGACATCTTTTTAAAACCAAAAAACTGGACAAGGGGCATACCCTGCTTCCGGGACTGATCGAACCACACGTTCACCTGGTACCTTCTGCCATATTGGGTAGCTGGCTGGATTTGAGTCCGTATAACGGACAGTTTTTAAAGGAAGGCTACAACACCGAATGGCTTAAAAATCAGCTTAATGACTATCAAAATGATCCTAAAAACAAAGAAAAGCTTAACAAAAATAATTATTGGATTTTAGGTTGTAATCTTGATCCGGCTTTTATGCCCTTTGAAAAAAGTGACAAGCCGGGAACCTTAAACAAACTGGTTACATTTGATTATCAATTTTTAGATGACATCGTACCGGATTATCCGGTATTTATCATGAGTGCGTCGATGCATACGGCCTATGTAAACTCGTTGACACTCCGCATTATTTTCGATCTTAATAAAAGTATACGCGATCAATACAAAACGTTCGAAAATTATCAGCAAACCACAAACGGACAATTACAGGAAACCGAAGAAATCGGACCGGCTTTAAAATGTATGCCGATCCGTCAGGTCGCTGAATTTGCACTTGCTTCGTTTAAAAATCTGGACGATTTGTTTGATACTGCTGTTAAACGCGGCGTTACGTTTATGTATGATGCCGGAATGACATCCGTACAAGAGCTTATCTTAAAATTATATCTGGATTTTCATCAAAAGAAAGTTCGTATTGGTGTGGCACAAACCTGTTTGACGTTGGATGAGGCTAAAAAACTACCTACTTTTACTCCGATCAAAGAGTATAAAGACCTGTATTCGGGCAGCGTTAAAATCATTTCCGATGGTTCAAATCAGGGATTAACCGGTTACCAGTCGAAGCCCTATTGTTGCTATCCGGCCGATAATCTTGGGGTATTTAATTTCCCGGAAGACAAAGAACATCCACATCCGGACGAGCCGACGCAAACCTATCTCGACATTGTAAAAACGGTTGTTGCGGAAAAAGAATGGCCTTTAATGATCCATGCCAATGGTGATTTGGCCGTAAAATTTGCGATCGAAGTTTACGATGCCGCTTTTAAAGCGAAAAAAGTAGCAGACCGTCGTCACCGAATCGAACACTGTTCTATTTTGGAACAGTCACAGATCCAGCAAATGAAAGATCTTGGCATTGTTCCAAGTTTCCTGATTGGACATGTGGGCTATTACGGTTATCCGTTTAAAGAAGCCATCTTTGAAGAAAAAGTGGAAAAACTGGATTTGTGCCGTTCTTCACTTGACGCCGGATTACGTATTTCGCTGCATACCGATTATTCTGTAAGTCCGATCGGACCGTTACGTATGATGGAACAAGCCATTACCCGTATGATGGAAGCCGCACCAGACGATTATCCGGACAAAGTATTAAACGAAAAAGAATGCCTTACTCCGGAACAGGCTTTACTTTCGGTAACCTATGACGCGGCGTGGCAATGTCATGCCGAGCAATGGACGGGTTCGTTACAGGATGGTTATTTCGCCGATTTCGTGATTCTGGAACAGGATCCGCTAACGATGAAAACGTACTATAAAGAACTGCGTAAGGTTCCGGTTCTGGAAACCTGGAAAGGCGGCGTAAAAGTGTATACAAACACGGATATTGTTGTTCCCGAAGCGGTATAGCATTTTAAGAAAAGTGGAAAAGCAGGACGAGTGTCCTGCTTTTTTATGTTTTTATACTTTATTAATAGTCTTACTTTCCATACGCACTTTCATCATACTCATCAAAATGTTCTTCAGACAATATCAATGATCTATCAATATTTTTGAAAAGCGCATATTTTTCAATTAGCGGTTTAAATTTCTCTCTTCCATTTTCATGCAAACAATTATAAAACAACAATGCTTGCTCAATATTTGAAAGTTGTGCTCGTATAATTGAAATATATTGTTTTTTATTTTCAATATCAGATTGATCAACAAATTTCACAATGTGATAAAGAGTCCTAAAATAATGACTCAAATCCGATTTATTAGATTTATATACAGCCTCATATTTTTTTATAACATCTTTTAATTCCAATTTATTGCTAAAGGATTCTGACTGAATTTCTCTAAAAAAATACGAATAAAACGTTACCAAACAATCTCTCCCAGAATCTGTAATTACATTCGATGCAAAATTTCTTATTTTAAAAGAATCAACAATCGAATTTAATAAGTTTAAGAGTTGAAAAAAAGTATTCTCAAATTGTTGCGACCTCAATGTCATATTCTGCTCTTTCATTTCTTCTTTTTGTCCAGAAAGTTCGAGCCTAGTATATTTCACTTCAAGTTGGCTATACAATATTTCTAATTGCTGATTTAAAAGTTGTTGTTTTTGCCCAAGAAAAGCAACATAAATAAAAAGTAATCCTGCAAGTGACCAAACTGAAGCTACAGTTCCACCCATAAAATCACCCAATAAATTTAATTCAAATTTAGTAGCAGTAATTTTTTCCCAGTAGAAATAAATAGATGCTAAAACAATAATCACACCCAACCAAACTAAACCCCAAGCGTAATAAGTATACTTATTAATCTTCGATGTTAGTCCTTTTAATTCGGAATCTATCGAGTTTTGTCTTTCTTCAACTCTCTTTGCAGCATTTTCAATTTCTTCTTCTAAAGTATAATTCATCATTTCGTATCTCTATTTAGATTGACAATTTCACAAAAATATATTCTCAATCCAAATAAAGTTCTAAAAGTCTAAAAAAGAAATAGATAATATTTTAGTCGATAGCTACCGCAACACTATATCCTTAACCAGATCACGTCGCAATTCTTCGTTGATCATCTTAACAATCTTTTCCTTTCCATAACTTAATTCTTCGCGCAATACCGCAGAAGACAAGGCCACATAAAGTGTGGTTCCTTTTAGCATGATCTCTGTCGTATAATTATTCACCCCGTTACCCATCAGGTTTTTCCAGGCATCACGAACATCAATCTTGTCCATTCCGGCCTGTAATTTATGATCCTGGATAAACTGCTTCAGTACGTCGGATATCGGAGATTCTTCATTAAATCGTTTTGCCATGCTTTTATTTTATAGAAAATGAAGTCGCTTTTTTGTAGTGGTATTCCATATCGTGCTCGTTTTTAAGCACCAGTTCTTCATCGGTTACCTTGATCAATTCTTCCTTCCATTTGGCGTAGGCCGTAGTATATTTCAGGTAAACATGGTCGTCTTGTTTGATCACGGCCACTTTTTCGTCCAGTTCGCTCACCAGATAGGTTCCATCCAGTTGTGGCATTACTTTTTTACGAAAGCCTTTATTGTCTTTGATTTCAAAATAATCGATAGTTGGATTAATCGAATACTCCTTACTGTTTCCGTCGGGCATAATGGCTTTTTCAATTTCCCAATATCCGTTGATTTTGGCAATCGCCGCATCATCAATTTTTTTATGACAAGCCGTAAAAGCAAGGCTAAACAGTACTACCGCAATTATTTTTTTCATGGCACAAACATTTTTACAAATTTACCTTTTAAAACGGGACAAACGAAACTTTAGAACAAAAAAACCTGTAGCTTTAAACCATTTAACAAAGCTATAGTCCAAATAGAAATACGATCCCTTATGAAACGAATATTCCTCTCGGCAATAACCCTTTTAGCAATAGCCAGTTGCAGTTCCGAAAGCGAAACGTCCAGCGGTTCCTCTCCTGTAACACCTGCGGAAAGTATGTATTTTCCACCGATTAGTTCCGGGAATGCCACCTGGGAAACGCGTAGTATTTCCGATCTGGGATGGCACGCCAATGCTGTACAACCTTTATTGGATTATCTGGAACAAAAGCACAGTAAGTCTTTTATCGTACTGGTAAACGGAAGGATTGTCATGGAAAATTATTTTAACGGACATACCGCCAATAGTTATTGGTATTGGGCCAGTGCCGGGAAAACATTAACTTCGACTATGACCGGGATTGCACAACAGGAAGGTTATATCAACATTAACAACAAAGTTTCCGATTATCTTGGGAACGGATGGACGAGCGCACCTTTGGCCAAGGAAGACCTGATCAAATGCAAAAACCTGCTGACGATGACTTCCGGGTTGGACGATAACAGTAATGGCGATTGTGTAACACCGGCCTGTTTGACCTATCTCTCCGATTCCGGTTCGCGTTGGGCTTACGATAATGTTTATGTAAAACTTCAGGATGTAATCGCTACTGCAACACTAACATCATTTCCCAATTATTTTAATAGTCGGCTACGGGATAAAATCGGGATGAATGGTATATGGACTAATACCTCCGATGGTTTAAGCGTTTATTCGAGTAATTCCAGAAGTATGGCGCGTTTCGGGTTGTTAATCTTAAACAAAGGAAAATGGGACAACCAGCAGATTCTAAACGAAAGCTATTGGAACGAAGCAACGACCACTTCGCAGAATATCAATCTGGCCTATGGTTATTTATGGTGGTTAAATGGAAAAATGAGTTATCACTTACCGCAAAGTCAGTATCAGTTTTCCGGAAGTATTATTCCTTCGGCACCATCGGATATGTATATGGCACTTGGAAAGAATGATCAGAAAATATATGTGATACCGAGTATGAAAATGGTAATCATCCGGATGGGCGATGCCGCCGATGGCAGCAATATGGCTTTATCGGATTTTGACGAAGTACTCTGGCAAAAAATAAAGGCGTTATATGAATAACGCCTTTATTTTTATTTTTTATTGAAGTATCTGATAATTGCTACAATCAGCAATACAAAACTTGTTAATCGCAATGCCAGAAAAATACCGGGAAACGGTTTTTCCAAAAAGATAGCCAGAATTCCCAAAACAACACTTATGATCACCATTTTTAACGGTGACAGGTTTTTAAAAAAAGCGATTACGTTGTTCATTAGTTTTTATTTGAAAAATGAATCTACAAATTCAAATTTATTGAAGACCTGAAGATCTTCGATTCCTTCTCCTACTCCGATATATTTTACCGGAATCTGGAACTGGTCGGAAATTCCAATCACCACGCCACCTTTAGCCGTACCGTCGAGTTTGGTTACCGCCAGACAGGAAACTTCTGTGGCTGCTGTAAACTGTTTGGCTTGCTCAAATGCATTTTGTCCGGTCGAACCATCCAACACTAACAATACGTCGTGTGGCGCATCTTCCTGTACTTTCTGCATGACGCGTTTTACTTTTGTCAGCTCATTCATTAAACCGACTTTATTGTGTAAACGACCCGCTGTATCGATGATCACTACATCTGCACCTTGTGAAACCGCCGATTGTAATGTATCAAAAGCTACCGATGCCGGATCACTTCCCATTTGTTGTCTAACGATAGGCACCCCTACACGGTCGGCCCAGATTTGAAGCTGGTCGATGGCTGCCGCACGGAATGTATCCGCAGCACCCAATACCACTTTATGCCCGGCTTTTTTAAACTGATAAGCCAGTTTACCGATAGTTGTTGTTTTTCCAACACCATTCACACCCACCACCATGATCACATACGGTTTTTTGTTGGCTGGGATTTCGAATTCACTGGCTTCACCAGAATTGGTTTCCGATAATAATCCGGCGATTTCTTCACGCAGGATTCCGTTTAATTCGTCCGTCCCAAGGTATTTGTCGCGCGATACACGGGCTTCGATTCTTTCGATAATCTTTAGCGTTGTATTCACACCCACATCAGACGAAACCAGGATTTCCTCCAGGTTGTCCAAAACCTCATCATCTACTTTTGATTTTCCGGCTACGGCTTTGGTTAGTTTAGAAAAGAACGAGGTTTTCGTTTTTTCCAATCCTTTATCCAGGGTTTCTTTTTTCTCTGATGAAAATATTTTTTTAAAAAAATTCATTCGGTTATTTTACAATTAAATTACGATTTAGAAACGCAAATCCGATCGTTCCGAAAAAAACGGTCCTTCTTACAATTCTTACGACAAATATAAAAATAAAAAAGCTACTTCCATACGAAAGTAGCTTTTCTATAAATTGTATACGGGAATTATTTCTTTTTTAAGAATTCATCCACTTCTTCAGGAGACATTACAGACTCAACGAAAGTATAAGCACCAGTTTTAGGTGATTTTACCATCTTGATAGCCTTAGTTAATCTTTTTGAAGCTGTTTGTAAAGTTGCTACGGTTTTCTTTGCCATGACTTACGATTATTTAATTTCTTTATGAACAGTTACTCTCTTCAAAATTGGATTGAACTTTTTAATCTCTAATCTGTCTGGAGTATTTTTTTTGTTTTTAGTAGTAATGTATCTTGAAGTTCCTGGAACACCAGAAGTCTTATGCTCAGTACATTCTAAAATTACCTGAATTCTATTACCTTTCTTTGCCATCTTGATCTATATTATTTAGGTGGGATTATTTTACAAATCCGTTAGCTTTGGCTTGTTTCAAAACCGCAGCAATACCATTTTTATTAATTGTTTTTAAAGCAGCAGTAGATACTCGTAAAGTAACCCATCTGTCTTCTTCAGGAATGTAGAAACGTTTCTTAACTAAGTTAACGCTAAATTTTCTTTTGGTTTTATTCATAGCGTGAGAAACATTGTTTCCTACCATCGCTCTCTTACCTGTAAGTTCACAAACTCTTGACATTATACTTATCTTTATATTCGTTATTCAAAATCAGGGTGCAAAGAAACAAAAAAGAAACCTATTTCACAAACTATTTTGATTAGTTTTTTAAAATTTCTTTATAAATTTTTTCCAGAGCTTTGTTTACCGCCCTGTCTATAACCTTTTCGCGCGGTTGACCAAAGTTAAATTCTTCACTATAAATCCCTTCGGGAGTAGCAATCGCGATAAAAACCGTACCGACACCGGCATCCGATTCCCCTTTGGCCGGACCGGCATTTCCTGTAGTTGCAATAGCATAATCCACACCGAGTATTTTTTGCACGCGTGACACCATTTCTTCGGCCACTTCGGCGCTTACAACCGAGTGCTTTTCGATCATCTCCGGCGGAATTCCCAACAGGTTTATTTTGGTTTCGGTCGCATAGCTCACAATACTTCCTTTAAAATAGGCCGACGAACCCGGAACCGATGTAATCGTTGCCGCTACACTTCCTCCGGTACAACTCTCGGCTGTCCCGATAGTCAATCCCTTTTCCGTGAGCAATTGTCCCAATACAACCTCCAGCGTTTCTTCTTCGTCATATCCGACAATATCGTTTTTGATGATATATTCCAGTTTCTCTACCTGAATTTTAATTTCACGATGCAATACAAACTCATCGATCCCCATAGCTGAAAGTCGCAAACGAACCCGTCCCGGACTTGGAAGATAGGCCAGTTTGATAAATTCCGGAAGTGCATTTTCCCAGTTTTCAATACGTTCGGCCAGAAGACTTTCTCCAACGCCATAGGTAAGAATTGTTTTATGAACGATATACGGTCTGTCAAAACGTTTGATCAACCTTGGAATCACTTCGTTTTCCATCAGGTATTTCATTTCATACGGAACTCCCGGTAACGACACAAACACGGTTCCGTTGCGTTCCATCCACATTCCCGGTGCGGTTCCGACTTTATTAAAAAGTACGGTACTTCTGGACGGTACTAAGGCCTGATCTTTATTGATCTGCGAAGCCGGTCGGTTAAACGCCTTTTCGATTATTTCCACCACATGAGCCAATACAGCTTCATTCACCACCAGTTCGTCTTCGAAATAGTCACAAAGTGTCTTTTTGGTAATATCATCTTTTGTTGGCCCCAAACCACCGGTAATGATCACCACATCGACTTTACTTTCCTGTTCCGAAAGCGTATCGAGAATATGTTGCCGGTCGTCGGAAACGGATTGCATTTCGTGTACTTTGATTCCGATTTTTTCCAGTGTTTTGGCAATAAAGGACGAATTGGTATCCACAATCTGACCGATAAGGATTTCGTCTCCGATGGTAATAATGCTGGCTTTCATTTTTTGTAACTGTAAAAGAAGAAAGGCAAACCATTTCGTTCTGGTTTGCCTTTTTCCGGACGATGCCTATAGATTATAGTCTTTTTTAATTTCTTTTAAAGTATTCTCAACGTGTTCTTTTAAACTTTTGAATACTTCTTTTATCTCTTTCTTTTTTCCTTGTGATTTGGTCCACTCCATGATATGAAGGTTTTCATCATAAGCCAGATCCATTCCCATCAGATCCAGCGTTGGCTTTATCTTGTGGGAAGCACTGTACGTTTTGTCAAAGTCTTTTTCTTCGATTCCTTCTTTTATGAGTCGGATTTCATTTGGGATTTCCGACACAAACAGCTGGATAATTTGTTGCGCAAACTCGGCATCATTATCCGAAATCTCGTAAACTTTAGATAAGTTATAATGTATTGCCATTATTTTACCTGTATTCTAAACAATTGTTTTCCTTCTATAAATCCTTCCAGTACATCATTCGGATTCACCTTCGCTACACCTGCCGGCGTACCTGTAAAAATAATATCACCTTTTTTAAGTGTAAAATATTGAGATACATAAGCAATCAACTCATCGATTTTCCACAGCATATGACTTGTGTTTCCTTTTTGCACTGTCTGACCGTTACTGGTTAATTCAAATGTAATATTTTCCGGTGAATTAAATTCAGTTTTTGGTAAAAATTCACCAATAACCGCTGAGCCATCGAATGCTTTCGCTTTTTCCCAAGGCAGTCCTTTTTCTTTTAATCGGGATTGCACATCGCGTGCCGTAAAGTCAATTCCCAGTCCGATTTCGTCATAATATTTATGTGCAAATTTCGGTTCGATATACTTTCCGACTTTACAGATTTTTACAAGAATCTCCACTTCGTGATGTACATCATTTGAAAATTCAGGGATTACAAACGGGAATTGTTTTGGTAAAATGGCGGTATCCGGTTTTAGGAAAATCACCGGTTCGTCCGGGCGTTCATTTTGCAATTCCGCAATATGCTCGGTATAATTTCTGCCAATACAGATAATCTTCATAAGTAGCGCTGCGTAGGTTTAACTTAATTTATTATTGAGTCTTCTCAACTTAATCCCGGTCAGTACTTTTTTGGTATACAACGGGAAATCGGCATTTTGAATCCAGCCGAAATAACCCGGTTCTTTATCAAACACCTCATCTACCAACACCCCTTTGTGTTTTCCGAAGGTAAAAATTTCCTGTCCATCTGCATTTAATGCGATAAAACCGGCGAAATCCACTGATTTTTTACGGGTTGTAAATTCCGAAAGGGTTTTCATATCGTTTTCCAATTCCGGATAACGATCCAACTGGGCTTTTAATATCTCGTATGTCGCCATCGTATCAGCTTCTGCACTGTGTGCATTGTCCAATGTCTGGCCGCAATAGAATTTATAAGCTGCACTTAACGTACGTTCCTCCATTTTATGGAAAATCGTTTGTACGTCGACTGACACTCTGTTTTTCATATCAAAATCCACTTCGGCGCGAAGCAATTCTTCTGCCAATAACGGAATATCAAAACGATCGGAATTAAAACCAGCCAGATCAGAATCTTTGATCATATTGTGAATCTGTGTCGACAACTGTTTAAACGTTGGTTCATTGGCTACTTTTTCATCCGAAATCCCGTGAATCGCAGTCGAATGCGGCGGAATGGGCATTTCCGGATTTACCAGCCAGGTTTTACTTTCTTTATTTCCGTTCGGATATACTTTAAATATCGATATTTCCACTATTCGGTCTTTTGCCACATCAATTCCAGTCGTTTCAAGGTCAAAAAAGCAAATAGGTCTGTTTAATTTAAGTTCCATTTTATTGATTTGAATAGCTACAAATATAACGGTTTTGGAATGACACCAAAAGTATTATAACAAAAAAGACCGGCTCAAAAAAAATTTTGCCGGTCTTTTATTTTACGTTTTATCGCTATAGAAGTTCGCCGTTTTGACTCGTCATACCATAAACTTTAGTACATCACTTTTATATTAATTTTTAAAATATTCCACCCCATTTTCACCCAGTAATCCTTTTTTACCCGCCTCGGTTGTCACTTCAAACACACCAAATTTCCAACTATTACTCACCGGAACGGCTTCCAAAACTTTTATTTCCTTATATTTTGGTTTCGTCGGTTTGTAGATCGAATTCATAACAAACATTCCTTTTTTAGTATCCTTTTTAAAAATACAAACGCCATCCCATTCCATTTCAATAGTGTCATATTCATAATCCAGCAGTGCTTTACCTGTTTCGTCTATTAATCCCATTTTACCATTCTTTTTCATTAGGAACGTAGCATATCCATTATTCGATCCGAAAACTGCGATACTATCGTCGCTTTTCAAAATGATTTTATCATTATCGATACTATACACGCCATACCCCTCATTCATTTTTACAATATACATATCGATATCGCCTGAATTGTCATTGATCATGTAAGAAACGACTTCACCATATTTTTCGCTTATTCTTTTACGTCTTTCTTCTTCTTCCTCTGTTACCTGTATTTTCATTCCAATAACAGGTGGATTATACCATTCCGGTCTCTCTTCACCCAAAACTTTAGTGTCGGTAAAAGTAACTTCTTCACCTTCTCCATCGCTATTTTCATTTTTAGCTATCCAGTAAAATTTGTTGCTATTTTCATCTCTATTTTTTGACCAAGCGCCATATACATTAGTATATTGAACCGGAACGACCCATTTCCCTTTTGAATTGATCACCCCTTTTTTACCTCCTTTTTCCACCACATAACTTTCATTTTCAATAAACGATATTTCATCATATTGAACAGGGATCAGTATTTTAAAATTCCGGATAATTCCCATCTTATTATTCTTATACGCAAAAATATCCTTTGAAAAAAGGAACATTTTTACCGAATCCAAATTCGTTTCAACAAGTAGTTTTTTCTTATGCTGATCAATAATTGAAATTTTTCCGTTTTTCTTAATAACATATTTCCCTTTAAAGTTTGGTGGCGTTGTCATAAAATCCACCATACCGGTTGTAAAAGGTTTTACTTTCACCTTACCCAAAGTATCGCAAAGTCCCCAAAGATTGCCATCCCGATACGGTAACAACAACTCGTTCTTTTTAGCATTCTGAGAAAAGACAGAAGTAACACTCAATAAAAAAAGTAAATAAAATGTTTTCATAAATAATAAAATTAGGTCGATAAAACTACTGAAATATCTGACACAAATATAATTTTAAAACCATTCCAATACCGTTTTTTTTTATCCAATTCACACAAAAACCGATTCCAATTTTACACTGCTCTTTTTGTTTTCAATTACCAAAATCCAGGCAAAAGCAATAAAAAAGCCCCGAAAACAAATTTCGGGGATTTTGCCTTAATCTTCGTGACTTCCGTCATCGGCCATTCGAACCAATTTTGGTGTAAATTTCGCTACTACATCAATCAGTTCTTTTTGTGCTTCCATAACCACGGTGATATCTTTATAGGCCATTGGCGCTTCGTCCCTTCCGGCTCCGACGAGCGTCACGCCGTGTTCTTTTAACACCTCACGCATATCGGCTTTGGTAATACTTTTCACCGCCTGCTTACGACTCATCTGTCTTCCGGCGCCATGCGAAGCCGAATGAATCGCTTCCGATTCTCCTTTTCCCCGCACCAAAAAACCGGGAGCCGTCATCGAACCCGGAATGATTCCCATCACTCCTTTTCCGGCTGGCGTAGCTCCTTTTCGATGTACGATAACCTCTTCGCCGTTCCAAATTTCCTTCCATGCAAAATTATGATGGTTTTCAACTCTTGCCAGCAATGTTCCACCAATAGCTTTCTGCATTTTCTCGTGAATCACCTGATGACAGGCAGAAGCATAATCGCCAGCGAGGTTCATCGCCAACCAATATTCCATTCCTTCCTGCGAATCCATATTCAGATATGCCAGGTTGGCCGCTTCATTTGGCAACTTACATATTGTTTTAGCCAACTGCGTATAATGGCCGGCAATTGTAGCTCCCATCCCTCTCGATCCGGAATGCGTCAATAACGCGACATAACGTCCTTTATCAATATTTAGCACCTCATCACGCTGTTCAAATTCAATGATTCCAAATTCCACAAAGTGATTTCCACCACCTGATGTTCCCAATTGCGACCAGGCTTTATCCTGTAACTTTTTAATAAATGGCGTCAGGTTAAACTCACCTCGGTCGAGAATATCATGCTGCGTTTTATGCTGTCCGTGATACCCGTGTCCGGCTCCGAATTTTGTATTTGCAATCAGCTCTCTTTTATATTTGGCCTGATTTTCATAGAAATGCATTTCCGGAATATCATAGATCGACAAAGCCATACGACAACCAATATCCACTCCGACACCATATGGAATAATTGCATTTTTAGTTGCCAGAACTCCACCAATCGGCAATCCGTAACCCTGATGTGCATCGGGCATTAAAGCCCCGGCAACCGTAACCGGTAACCGCATCGCCACCCGCATCTGATCTTGCGCTCCTTCCTCAATATGTTCGGCTCCAAATACCCGGTATTCTTTTCCATTTTCCAACAACGGGATCGTTTTATCAACAGGTGCATTAGCCTCCTCAATTAACTTTGTAGCCAATTCTTCCCATGTGGCATCATCCAAATAGTATTCCGGTTTCTCTTTTATATTTTTCAACAACTCCAACATCGCGATCTTATTCTGATCAACACACTGTTTCGCTGCAATTTTTAATGCTAATCCCAAGACTGCATTTTCGTTATATCCAACCGAAATCAAATCGGTTCCTGTAATTTTTGTTTCCATTAGTATTTACTGTATAATTCTTCCCGCATTTCTATCAGAAGCTTTTCTGCTTTTTCGATATCGGGAAAATCTTTTAAATCTCTATTTTTATAAAACCGGGTAACTGGCAAAAAGAGTACATGGCGTGCGACCTTACACTAACTGTACTAACGGTACAGCGTTGGAATCGAACCAACACTACCCGAGCCCTGATCGAAGTAACTCTTTTTTACGACACCGGTATCTTTATTTTAATTGTAAAGAGGCAACATTTGTAAAGTGACTGTTTCTTTAATGGTACGAAGTAACACTTTACTACGGCACTCTTTTAGTAAGCGTAACAAGCAACAAATGACTTTCGGGACTCGAACCCAATTTAATCTACCAACGAAGTAACATTTGTTTACGACAACTTACGAAACAGAAGCAACATTCGAAAAAAGTACGGGGGCACATCGTTGCCGGAGTCGAACCGGATAACCTTGCTGTTTTTACAACTTCGCTATTCCTCCCCCAAATGGTGACGAAGTACCTTTTTTCTACGACATTCTGTTTTTATTTTTAAACAAGGTAACCAATCAAAAAGAGTATTTATTTTGCTCTACCAACTGAGCTACATCTTACCGATGACGGGACTTGAACCCGCGCCCCAAATACTTTAAATACGAAGTAACTCTTTTTTACGACACTTGTTTTTTTATTTTCTTTATAACTCCCGCAATGTTCCTAACCGCGGGAGTACCACCTACAACCCAATGGCATTAATTTTATCCAGGGCTGTTTCTTTGTTTTCCAAAGCATCTAAAACATCAAATATTTTATCGGACCAACCGGCAAGCAAATACACATCATTCTCTCGAATATCTATTGGTAGCTGACCGTATCCGGCCAAATCGAACAAATACAATTTTGCCTGTGGTGCGATTCGTTTGTACTTTTTCCAGGAACCGGCAAACGAATTAAAAATAATTGTACTGTTCCACATCTGGGTATCGGTAAACAACATCACTTTATCCACTTGCTGGTTTTTACGAATCAGATCTTCCAATACCAAATGTCCGTTAGTGGCATAACCTACTTCTCCTTCTCTCCTGTAATATTCTTCCACATTGGCCAATATGGCACTTCTTGACATGTTAATCACTTTCCAGATATCACCAAACATCCCGCTAATTACATTTTTACAACGGGATTGCATTAACATTCCCAACATCAAACCGATATCATACAATAATAGCTTACTTCTTGCCGAAACCGGTTTTTGCATCGACCCAGAAACATCACAAGCAATCACTACAGAGGTATCATAACCAAACCCGCGAATATTTTGCGCGCTTATCATAACCGCTTTTTCCAAAGCCTCCAAAATACCGGATGTAAACGGCGATTGGATTTGTTTCACTTCCCGATAGGCTGCCAAAAACCGGAATGGTAACTGCTTTGAGCCAACAACCGCTTTTTCATTCGTCAGATAATCCGAAACCATAGCAATATGCTGTGCTGATACATTAGCTTCGAGTATATTTCGAAGGTTTCGCATCAAAGCCATATAACCTACCTTACGACTTTCGATCAACTCTTCCCATTTTAGGCGAAAAGCCATAGTACGAGCCGTTGTATTTTCAAATTTTACCGTTCCCAAAACCGAAAGTTCTGTTTCCCAGGTATACGGTATTGCCAACGTATTGTTTACTATTTTATTAAATAATTCCTGCTGATTCGCATCTTTTGCTTTTGGGTGTACCAAAAACAAAGCATCTTTTAAAGTCACTTCCGCTTTCCGGTTGTATTTGGCAAACTGATATTCGTCGAATGTATTGAACGATACCGCCAAACCTTTTTGAATCTGCTTTGAAAGTCGATTCAGCTTTTTGCTTTCCTCTCGTTTGTTGGCCAACTGATAATAGGCTAACAATTCGGTAATCTCATCCGCTCTTTTTACTACATTGGTAACCGCTTTGCTTACTGTTGCATTTCCGGATGTTATTTTTGCCAATTCTACTGTTAGCACCATTGGAACGGAACGCAAGTTCATTTCATTTCGGGCATACGCCGCTAGTTTCGCAACAAATTCCGGATCGCATACAGTCATTAATTTTTGAATTCGCTGCAATCGACCATCCTGTTTCTCGTAAAAAGAATCACTTAATCCGGTTGTAACAACTGCGGTATACAATTCTTCTTCAGGCGACATTGTGTATGCCGTTGCTCTTTCATGATTGATGATCACTTTACTTTCTCTTTTTAATAAATTGAATTTCATCGTTTTACTTTTAGTTGTTACACTTCGTTTTAACAGCAGGACTGTTGTGTTATCCTGACATTGCAAAGATGGCCACCTTAGTACGCAATATAAATACGCAGTAAAAATATTTTTATAAATTATTTTATAAACAATTAATTTTAAACAAATTAAATATTAAAAAAAGTATCCATTCTTATCAAAAACAAAATACTACGCAAATACATTGCGCAATAAATCCTATATTTGCTTTAAAATCAAAATTCAATTTGGTCATTATTCGATCAAACCACTAATTTCTTGTTGAAATGGCAACGAATAAACTCGCTTTAATACGCTATAAAACCATAGATAACTGTTTACGCAACCGATTTCGGAAATGGACTTTGGACGATCTGATCGAAAAAGTATCGGATGCACTATACGAATATGAAGGAATCAGCACCGGTATCAGCAAAAGAACCATTCAGGGCGATATCCAGATGATGCGTAGCGACCGTTTGGGTTATAATGCACCTATTATAGTAACCGACAGGAAATTTTATTCGTATGAAGATGAACAATACAGTATCACTAACTCACCGATTAATGATGCGGATATGGATAAAATGAAAGAAATCGTTGCCCTGTTAAAACAATTTAACGGGTTTAACTATTTTGACGAAATGAGTGGAATGATTGCCCGACTGGAGAACAACCTATACAAGTCGTCTGGCAAAACCAAGAATTATATTCAATTTGAGAGCAATACCCAACTAAAAGGGATTGAACATCTAACACCTTTATATCAGGCTATTCTAAATCAGACGCCATTATTAATCGAATACCGCTCCTTTAGAGCTAAAGAATCCCGACAGGATATTTACCATCCGTATCTTTTAAAAGAATACCGAAACCGATGGTTTTTAATTACCAAACCCAAAAAAGGAACTACGTTAGTCACACTGGCACTGGATCGTATCGAGGCATTTTACACCTTATCCAAAGATCTATACATTCCCTACGAAGGTGTTGATTTCGAACGCTATTTTGAAGACGCTATCGGTGTAACCAAAACCCAGAAAGACAGGGCGCATCGGGTAATTTTACAATTCGATCCGCACAATGGGCCTTATGTAAAAACCAAACCGCTACATCCTTCACAACAAATCCTTAGTGAAGACGAAAAAGGATTATTAATCCGCATTGATGTCGTACTGAATTTTGAATTGGAACGGGAAATATTAGGCTTTGGAGAAAACGTAAAAGTACTGGCGCCAAAAATACTGGCACGAACCATCAAACGCCGACTGGAAAAAGCCAGTCTACGCTACGAGTAATAAAAAAAGCCCCGAATAAATTTCGGGGCTTCTACTATAATTGGTTTTATTAAATATCTCTGTTGATATCCCATGCTTCCAGGTAATCAGCAACGCGTTTTACGAAGCTTCCACCTAAGGCACCATCTACTACACGGTGGTCATAACTGTGCGATAAGAACATTTTCTGACGGATTCCGATAAAATCACCTGCCGGGGTTTCGATAACCGCCGGTACTTTTCGGATCGCACCCAACGCTAAGATACCTACTTGCGGCTGGTTGATGATTGGTGTTCCGAAAACACTTCCAAAAGTTCCCACATTTGTTACCGTATAGGTTCCGCCTTGTGTATCGTCTGGTTTTAATTTACCTGCTTTTGCACGGTTTCCTAAATCGTTTACCGCTTTCGCCATTCCAACCAGATTTAACTGATCCGCATTTTTGATAACCGGAACAATAAGGTTTCCATTTGGTAAGGCTGCAGCCATACCCAAGTTAATATTTTTCTTTTTGATGATATAGTCACCCTCTACCGAAATATTCATTCCCGGGAAGTCGCGTAACGCTTTAGCTACCGCTTCCATAAAGATTGGTGTGAACGTTAATTTTTCACCTTCGCGTTTTTCGAATGCATTTTTAACTTTATCTCTCCATTTTACGATATTGGTTACATCCACTTCGATAAACGATTGTACGTGAGCCGAAGTTTGTTTGGATTGTACCATATAACCGGAGATCAGTTTACGCATTCTGTCCATTTCAACGATTTCATCACCACCGTTTACAGAAACCGGAACTGCTTTTGTTGCCGTTGCTACCGGTTGCGGAGCCGCTGCTTTAGGCGCTTCTACCGCTGCAGGAGCCGCTACTGGCTGACTACCTCTGTTTTTAACATACTCCAGGATATCGTTTTTCGTAACGCGTCCGTCTTTTCCGGTACCATTGATTGCTTCCAATTCGGCAACCGATACCCCTTCTTCTTTAGCGATATTTTTCACTAATGGCGAGAAAAATTTATCCGATCCGGAAAAATCAGCAGGAGCCGAAACTGCAGCCGCTACTTCTACGGTTTTTGCTACTTCTGCCACAACAGCAGGAGTTGCTTCCGCTTTTGGAGCTGCTACCGCACCACCTTCAGTTTCGATAATGGCTATTGTCTGACCAACTTTTACCACATCATCTACATTAAAAAGAATTTCCGTTAACGTACCGGAAACCTCCGATGGTACTTCGCTATCTACTTTATCGGTAGCGATTTCCAAAACCGCTTCATCCGCTTCGATAGTCTCACCTACGTTTTTCAACCAGTTGGTTATCGTTGCCTCAGCAACACTTTCTCCCATTTTGGGCAGTTTTAATTCAAACCTTGCCATATCTTTAAACTAAAGTTGTTTTTCTTTATTTGCTTTGCAAAATTACTATTTATTTCGATTTATTATTTCACAAAACGCAATTATTATTTAATTTTTACGACCTCGCCCCGATCGTTACTACTATCACTTCCAATCCAGAACGTACTTCCTTCCGGGATGATTCTGTAACGAAAGTTCGCGTCTTTATTGCGCTCTAAAAAAGCAATGATTTCACGGAAACTAAAACTGTTATTATCCAACAGGACTTCAATTTGTTCCCCTTTTAAATCCGATTGCGAAAATAACGCATTTTCATTAATATCTTTATTCCAATAAAGCTTTTTTTGCAACTGCTTCTCTAATTTTTCCTTTACTCCCTTATCGTTGGAAAACAAACAATAGGCTTCCGTTTCTATCGGTTTTTTAGCACCGGTCTGCTTTTTTTTAAACAATGCAAAAGCAAAAGTTCCGATTTCCATAAATACGGTAAAGAAAAACGAAGCTTTAAAATGTTTGCGGTAAAAAAACTGCATGGCTTCCCGGAAACGCTTCATATAGGTTCCGTCTTTTACGGTACTTTCTCCTTTATAATGGATCACCGTGGTTTCGTGAAAATAATAATTGGATTTTCCTGTTTTCAATACCAGATAGGACAAATCGATATCATCGGAATACATAAAACAATTCTCATCAAATCCGCCGACTTCGAGATACAGTTCCCGTTTCAGTACCATAAAAGCCCCCACAAGAATCGCTACCTTTCCGGTCTGATTTTCATTTAGATGCTGTGCATAATATTGATTGAACCATCCGGTTTTCGGAAAAATTTTATACAGACTTGTAATTTTAGTAAAAGCCACCCAGGGTGTTGGCACACCTCTTTTAGATTCCGGCAGAAAATTTCCGGTTCCATCGATCAATTTACAACCGATAATCCCCGAATCGGCTTGTTTTTGCGCAAAAGCAAGCACTTTTTCAAACGTATCTTCCGCCACTACCGTATCCGGATTCAGAATACAAACATATTCGCCTTTTGCCTGAGCAACACCTATATTATTCCCTTTCGGAAATCCCAGATTCTCCTGATTTGCAATAAGCATCACCTCCGGAAAACGTTCGCGCATCATCGCACAACTATCATCTGCGGAGGCATTATCCACAACAATAATCTCTGCATCAATATTTTGCAATGCCTTTTGTACACTCAAAACGCATTGTTCCAAAAAATAGCGAACGTTGTAATTCAGAATAATAACCGATAACTGCATGCTACAAATATAAACAGTAAAAGTTCAAAATGGTGGGAGATGTTTACCTTGTACTATTTTTTAACGTTTGCGTACCGCTACTCCATAAAAAACCTCAGAGGAATAAGCCTCCGGTTTTACATCGGTAAACAACAACCCCTGTTCTCTGGTTTGGTATACTTTTTTAATTCCGATAATTGCATCGGCACACTTACTTTGCGCGCCTTTTTTCAATTTAATGATCAATTCTTTCTGTGATGTATCTATAGCCCCTTCCACCTGAATAAGTCCGATTTTCACATAATCAAAATCGATTTTTTCACCCTCAAAAAATAAATCCACCTGTTCCGGCGGTGTAGTACAGGCCTCTATTGTCTCTGTTAATGGTGTAAATGTCTCATGTATATGAGTACCATAGCTACACGAATGTAGTAGTAACGATCCGCTTACGATCGTAAAAATCTTTATCAGTCTTAGCTTCATTATTCTCTTTCTTTAAAACGAGCCCAAAAGTAGCCCTTTTCTTATTTTATCATTCTAAAAATTTTCTCAAAACGAAAATTATAAATAAAGCTTACTTTTGCAAAAAAGTAACGTTGTGAATTACCTATCAGTAGAAAATATTTCCAAGTCGTTTGGAGAACGTGTTTTATTTGAAAACCTTTCCTTTGGGATCAACAAAGACCAGAAAATTGCTTTTGTGGCCAAAAACGGAACCGGAAAGACTTCAATCTTAAAAATCATTACCGGAGAAGACACGCCCGACAGCGGTCAGATCGTCATGCGAAAAGAAATCAAAATGGCTTTCTTATCACAGGAACCGGGTTTACAACAGGAACTAACGATCGAAGAAAGCATTTTCGCTTCCGACAATGAAATATTAAAGGTAATCGAACAATACGAAAAGGCACTTGAAAATCCGGAAGACGAGGAAGCCTATCAGAAAGCTTTCGAAAAAATGGAGCTTCACAATGCCTGGGATTTTGAAACCCAGTATAAGCAAATTCTGTTTAAGCTAAAACTGGAGGATCTCAAACTTAAAGTCAAAAACCTTTCCGGAGGACAGAAAAAACGTCTGGCTTTGGCCATTATTCTGATCAATAAACCTGATTTATTAATTCTGGATGAGCCAACCAACCATTTGGATCTGGAAATGATTGAATGGCTTGAAAATTATTTTGCCAAAGAAAACATAACCCTGTTTATGGTAACGCACGACCGTTTCTTTTTGGAACGCGTTTGTAACGAAATCATCGAACTCGACAACGGAAAACTATACCAATACAAAGGTAATTATTCGTATTATCTGGCTAAAAAAGAGGAGCGTATTGCCTCCGAAAATGCCAGTATTGACAAAGCGCAGAATCTTTTTGTAAAAGAACTCGACTGGATGCGTCGTCAGCCAAAAGCCCGTACCACTAAATCCAAATCGAGAATAGACGACTTTTACGTAATCAAAGAAAAAGCCCAAAGTCGCCGTAAGGAAAACCAGGTCGAACTGGAAATCAATATGGAACGTATGGGAAGTAAAATTATCGAACTACACAAGGTTTTCAAAAAATTCAACGATCGCGTCATCCTGGACGGTTTTGACTATACATTTAACCGTGGAGAACGCATTGGAATCATCGGAAAAAACGGAACCGGTAAATCGACTTTTCTAAATATACTAACCCAGACCATCCAACCGGACAACGGAAAAGTGGTTATTGGCGAAACGATAAAAGTGGGCTATTACACCCAAAGCGGTATCAATCCGAAACCGGAACAAAAAGTTATCGATATTATTAAAGAATACGGCGAATACATTCCACTAACCAAAGGCCGTACCATTTCGGCCGGACAATTGCTGGAGCGCTTCCTCTTTGATCGTAAAAAACAACACGATTATGTTGAAAAACTAAGTGGTGGCGAACTAAAACGTTTGTATTTATGTACCGTTTTAATCCAAAACCCGAACTTCCTGATTCTGGATGAGCCAACAAACGATTTGGATATCGTAACCTTAAACGTACTCGAAAACTTCCTGTTGGATTATCCAGGCTGTTTACTGGTGGTCTCGCACGACCGTTACTTTATGGATAAAATCGTGGATCACCTGTTTGTATTCCGCGGTCAGGGTGTGATCGAAGATTTTCCTGGAAATTATTCCGATTTCCGATCGTATGAAGATAGTGCCGAACCGGAAAAGGAAGAAACCAAAGAGAAAGTCAATTGGAAACAAAACCAGGTAAAACAAGGTCTTAGCTTTAACGAACAAAAAGAATTTCAGAAAATAGAACGTGAAATCAAAGATCTGGAATTCAAAAAAGCCGAGATTGAAAAACTTTTTTCCGACGGTAAAGTAGCCGACGATGCTATTTCGGCAAAAGCCAACGAATTACAGCAAATCATCACGCAACTGGAAGAAAAAGAAGAACGCTGGTTTGAACTGAGCGCTAAAATGGAATAAAACAAAATATTCGTATAAATAGCCTATTTTTACATAATTACCTAAAAGAACAAAATGTCTATCATTCAAAATATAAAAATTGCAGTGGATGCCATTGTGTTTGGTTATGAGAAAAACCAGCTTTTTGTTCTTTTGGTCAAACAAAAATTTGGCGATACCAAAAACTTATGGTGCCTACCCGGAGGTTTTGTTTTAAACAACGAATCCCTTACAGCAGCTGTAACCCGCGAACTACGGGAAGAAACCGGAATTACCGTAAACTATCTGGAACAGCTTTATACATTTGGCGACAAAATTGATCGCGATCCACGATTTCGCGTGGTTTCGGTTGCCTATTTTGCTTTGGTCGATCCTTCCAAACTGACCTTAACAACCATTACCAATACCGATGCTGAAAAGGCCAAATGGTTTCCGATAGATCAACTTCCGGATCTGGCTTATGATCATCGTGAAATTATCGACACGGCGTTTGCCCGTTTAAAAAACAAACTTACCTATCAGCCTATAGGATTCGACCTATTGGAAACCGAATTTCTTTTTTCCGAACTGGAAAATCTATACACTACCCTACTCGAAAAAAACATCGATCGCCGTAATTTTCGAAAAAAAATCCTGGGATTTGGTATCATTGACGAAACCGATAAAATCATTTCCGTAAAAAGCGGCCGCCCGGCTAAGCTTTTTAAATTCAATGAAAAGAAATACCGTGAACTGGAACTAAAGGGATTTCATTTTGAAATAAAATTCAACTAAAACACTGATTATATAACAAATAACCTATCCGCAGAAATAGTATATCATCAATTTGCGTATTTTTTACACATATTTCTTTTTTGAATCGGAATTTTACTTTAACTTTGCGTAAAAATAACACAAATATGACAACACTTAATTTAACACCAGACTTTACCCCATACAGAACAGCAAACGCACTAATGTATCAATCGTTTGTTTTTTCCGGTGGCGAACCTCATATAAAAATCAACCCAGACTTTGACCCTAATCAAATGATCACCATCACACAACGTATCAATTCTTTTAACGACCTTGGACTGTTTTGTATTGCCGTTGATGCTTTAAAACGAATGGGCGTAAAAACAATCGAAGCCTTTATTCCGTATTTTCCGGCGGCTCGTCAGGATCGGGTTATGATTAAAGGGGAATCGCTTTCGGTAAAAGTATACGCAGATATCATTAATAATCTACAATTACAAAAAGTTACCGTATTTGATCCCCATTCAGAAGTTACTCCTGCGCTCTTAAACAATTGCGAAGTACTGGACAATCATACTTTTATCAAAAAAGTAACCGAATATCTTAACACCGATCTAAAACTGATTTCTCCGGATGGTGGGGCATTAAAAAAAATCTATAAAGTTTCGGAGGCATTAGGCGGAATTGAAGTCGTGGAATGCTCCAAAAGCCGTGATGTCAAAACGGGGAAACTATCTGGTTTTAAAGTATACGATACCGACCTGGAGGGTAAAGATTGTCTTATCGTAGATGATATTTGTGACGGAGGTGGTACTTTTTTAGGTCTCGCAGAAGAATTAAAACAAAAAAATGCCGGTAATCTCTATCTTGCTATCAGTCATGGTATTTTTAATAAAGGATTTGATGGATTATCCGGTTACTTTACCAAAATATTTACGACCGATTCGTTTAAAACTATCCATCACGAAAACGTTGTACAAATTAAATTAGAACATTTGGAACATTAATCATGACAGAAGAACATAAAAAAAGAATAAGTAAATTTTTAAGTTTACTATTACGCCACCAACCTGAAAAATCGGATTGCAACTGGATGAAAACGGTTGGGCAAACATAGATGAACTTATCGAAAAATCGGCGACTAAAAATTATATTTTCACAAATGAAGAATTGGAAGAAATTGTCGCAACAAATGATAAAAAAAGATTTGCTTTTAATATTGATCAAACAAAAATAAGAGCCAGTCAGGGACATTCATTAGATATAGAATTGGCATTGGAAGCACAAATTCCTCCTGAGTTCCTTTTCCACGGGACAGCCGAAAAATTTGAAAAAACTATCCGTACTGAAGGTATTAAAAAAATGAACCGGCAGCATGTACATCTTAGTCAGAATCAGGAAACGGCACATAAAGTAGGTTCCCGACATGGCAAACCGGTTATTCTCACAATACTATCCGGACAAATGCACAATGAAGGTATTGCGTTCTACCAATCTGAAAACGGTGTATGGCTTACGGATTTTATTGACCCGAAATATATTTCAAAATGACAACAAGAACACTGGTTATAGGCGATATACACGGAGGCTTAAAAGGCCTTGAACAAGTTTTAGCAAAAACAACACCGACTCAAAACGATACCTTTATCTTTTTAGGGGACCTTGTTGATGGCTGGAGTGATTCGGCTGCAACTGTTAGTTATCTTATAAAATTTTCACAACAATATACCTGCATTTTTATAAAAGGGAATCATGATTTTTGGTGTGAGGAATGGCTTAAAACCGGGACGGCAAACAAAACCTGGTTGCAACACGGAGGTCAATCTACTTTTGACAGTTATGAAAAGGTAGATGAAACCACAAAAAATGAGCATCTTGTATTTTTTGACAACATGCACAATTATTATGTTGACAGTAAAAATCGTTTGTTTATACATGCTGGCTTTACCTCCATGCATGGGCCGGAAAAAGAATTTCACACTTCCAATTACAACTGGGATCGAACTTTATGGGAAATGGCTTTAACCATGAATTACAGAGTTGTTGATAACATGAAAATATATCCTAAGCGATTGTTACTATTCCATGAGATTTTTATAGGTCACACTCCAACCTTGGTATATGATGTAACAACTCCAATGCAAGGTTGCAATGTATGGAATATCGATACCGGTGCCGCATTTACCGGGCGACTATCGGTAATGGATATCACAACAAAAGAATATTGGCAAAGCGATAAACTAATCGATCTTTATCCAAATGAAAAAGGCAGAAATAAATAAAACAAAACCATTCATAATATAATACACTCACACTATGAACCCATTACTATTAACCGACGGCTATAAAGTAGACCACAGACGCCAGTATCCGGATCAGACGAGCCTGGTATATTCCAACTGGACACCCAGAAAAAGCAGAATCGAAGGTGTTAATGAAGTTGTATTTTTTGGTTTACAATACTTTATAAAAAAATATATTATTGAAAGTTTTGAAAAAGACTTTTTTCAGCAGCCCAAAGCGAAAGTGGTGCAAAAATATGCCCGAAGAATCAATAATTATCTGGGAGAAAATCAGGTAGGCACCAAACATATAGAAGACCTGTACGATCTGGGTTATATCCCGATGGTATTTAAAGCCCTTCCGGAGGGTAGCTCCGTACCGATCAGAATCCCGATGTTCACCATGTACAACACCTTACCGGAGTTTTTCTGGCTTACCAATTATTTCGAAACCCTGTTATCGGCTGTAATCTGGATGCCGTGTACATCGGCCACAATAGCACGTCAGTACCGGAAAGTTTTAGATCATTATGCCGCCGAAACATCATCCCTACCGGAATTTGTCGACTGGCAGGCGCATGATTTTTCGATGCGCGGAATGGCAGGAATAGAAGCCGCAACCCTTTCCGGTGCCGGCCATTTATTAAGCTTTACCGGAACCGACACGATCCCTGCGATAGAATTCCTGGAACAATACTACAATGCCGATTCCGATTCCGAACTTATTGGAGGTTCCGTAGCTGCAACCGAACACAGTGTGATGTGTATGGGAACCAATGAAGGAGAATTTGAAACCTTTAAAAGATTAACTACAGAAATATACCCAAAAGGTATTGTATCGATTGTATCCGACACCTGGGATTTATGGAAAGTATTAACCGATTACCTACCCCGATTAAAAGACAGTATTATCACCCGCGAAGGTAAAGTCGTAATTCGTCCTGATTCCGGTGATCCGGTGGCAATTATCTGCGGAAATAAAAACGGTAAGACATTGGAAGAACAAAAAGGAGTAATCGAAATTCTCTGGGATACTTTTGGTGGAACGATCAATACAAAAGGTTATAAAGAACTCATTCCACAAATCGGAGCCATTTATGGAGACAGTATTACCGTAGCCAGAGCAACTGAAATCTGCGAACAACTAAAACAAAAAGGATTTGCTTCGACCAATGTCGTATTGGGAATCGGATCCTATACCTACCAATATAACACCCGCGATACCTTTGGCTTTGCCATGAAAGCAACCTACGGTGAAGTGAACGGTAACGGACGCGCCATCTACAAAGACCCTATTACAGACGACGGTACCAAAAAATCTGCCAGAGGACTAATACAGATTTATAAAGATACGGGCGGTCATTTCCAGCTAAAAGATAATTGTACCTGGGAAGAAGAAGCTAAAGGCGAACTAAACGAAATCTTCCGGGATGGTGTTTTAATAATTGACGATAGCCTACAGGAAATCCGAAGTCGGATAAAATAATCTTTAGAATACAACCAACAGCATCGATACACAAGCCGTACTGTGTATCTTTGCTGTTTAATTTTTAACCGATGTACCATCAAATAGCCGCCTATCTAAACTTCTTATGGCATTCCAAAAACCAGCATGGTGTACATTCACCTTTTGTATTTAGTCTGGTTACCAAATGTTTTTACGATAAAAAAAGGAAACCGGAATATGCCGCATTAGGAAATTACAGAAAAGCACTTTTACAAAATACCAGCACGATTTCGGTAACCGATTTCGGAGCCGGATCCCGGGTTTTTAAATCCAACAACCGATCCGTTGCCCGTATTGCGAAAAATGCCGGGATTTCAAAAAAAAGAGCCCGTTTGTTGTTCCGGTTAGTTCGTTATTTCCAACCTGAGAACATTCTAGAGATCGGTACCTCGCTCGGATTAGCTACCGCTTCGCTGGCTTCAGGAAACTCCAAAGCCAATATTACGACTATAGAAGGTTGTCCGGAAACGGCTCGTATCGCCCGCGAAAACATGGCTACATTCGGGTATAACAACATCCATTCCGTTGTTTCCGAATTTCAAACCTATCTGGATACTAACACCAATCAGAATACAACCTACGATCTGATTTATTTTGACGGCAACCATCAAAAAGAAGCTACGCTACGGTATTTCGACACCTTGCTCCCCACGATAACCAATGACACGCTTTGGATATTCGACGACATTCATTGGTCGGCCGATATGGAAGAAGCCTGGCAAAAAATCAAAGAACATCCGCAGGTAACCGTTACGATCGACACCTTTCAATGGGGATTTGTTTTTTTCCGACGCGAACAGGAAAAAGAGCATTTCATCATACGCGTTTGATCATTTCCTGTAACATTTCTAAAGTTTAGTGCACTTATAGGGTATTAAAAAAACCTTTTTAGTATTTTTAAAAACGAAAATCAACCATCGATATAAAGGCAATGGCTAAACCAATTATAGAAATTAAAGAAATTACGAGAGATTTCCCTTTGGGTAATGAAACCGTATATGTGTTAAAAGGAATCGATTTAACAATCAACAAAGGAGAATATGTAGCCCTAATGGGTCCTTCCGGTTCCGGAAAATCCACCCTGATGAATATTTTAGGATGTCTGGACACACCTACTGCCGGCGATTATATCCTGAATGGAAAAGACGTTAGTAAAATGGGCGATGACGAACTGGCCGAAATCCGAAACAAAGAAATCGGATTCGTTTTCCAGACGTTTAACCTGTTACCGCGTACAACTGCATTAGACAATGTTGCCCTTCCTATGGTCTATGCAGGCTATTCCAAAAGCGAGCGTACAGAACGTGCCACCGAAGTACTCAACCAGGTAGGTCTGGGCGATCGTATGGATCACAAACCCAACCAGCTATCGGGTGGACAACGCCAACGTGTAGCTGTAGCCCGCGCTTTGGTTAACCGTCCTTCGATTATTCTTGCCGATGAGCCAACCGGTAACCTCGACAGTAAGACTTCCATAGAGATCATGAATCTTTTTAATGAGATCCATGCCAATGGAAATACCGTTATTCTGGTAACACACGAAGAAGATATCGCCGAACACGCACACCGTATCATTCGTTTACGCGATGGTGTTATCGAAAGCGACAATAGAAACAAATAACCCCAACCACGCTTCACAACTGTGAACAAATAATTGCACTATCATGAAAGTATATACCAAAACCGGAGACAAAGGAACCACTGCCCTTTTTGGCGGAACCCGCGTCCCGAAACACCATATCCGTATTGAAAGTTACGGAACCGTAGACGAATTAAACTCTCATATCGGACTAATCCGCGATCAGGAAATGAATACGCTATATAAAAACGTATTGATTGAAGTACAGGATCGCCTCTTTACATTAGGCGCCATTCTGGCTACGCCACCGGAAAAAGAAGTCCTAAAAAACGGTCAGCAGCGACTAAATATCAATCGTATTTCACCGGAAGACATTGCCTATCTCGAAAATGAGATCGATCAGATGGATACAACTTTACCGCCAATGACACATTTCGTATTGCCCGGAGGTCACACCACCGTGTCATATTGTCATATTGCACGCTGTGTTTGTCGTCGTGCAGAGCGTTTAGCGACACATTTACATGAACTGGAACCTGTCGATCCATTGGTTTTAACCTATTTGAACCGACTTTCTGACTACCTTTTTGTCTTGGCACGAAAGTTGTCATTTGACCTGCAAGCCGATGAAGTAAAGTGGATTCCACGGAAATCGTAAATCGGTCGTTTGGAATCACACCAGCGAATAGCTCCGGAAATCCGGCAAAAACAGCTTATTTGACCGGATTTCAGACACACGTTCTTAACTTTTTTTAAAATAAACAAAATTTTACTTGACTATTTCAGTAGAAAATTTATTTTTGCATAAAACTATAAATCGATAACAAGATGTATTGGACATTAGAATTAGCATCCTATTTGAGCGATGCGCCGTGGCCAGCCACAAAAGACGAACTTATCGACTACGCTATTAGAACTGGTGCGCCATTGGAAGTGGTAGAGAACCTACAATCTATAGAAGACGAAGGAGAGATTTATGAATCCATGGAAGAGATTTGGCCCGATTATCCAACCGACGAAGATTATCTTTGGAACGAGGATGAATACTAAAAAATAAAAAGCAATGAAAAGTCTCCTTATGAGGCTTTTTTTTTGCTTAAATTTGCACACTTTTATTAGAAAACTAAAAATTATGAGTTTCATAAACAGCATATTAAAAGCTTTTGTAGGAGACAAGTCTCAAAAAGACGTAAAAGCAATCCAACCCCTTATCAATAAAATCAAGTCATATGAAGGGCCACTATCGGCATTATCAAATGATGAGTTACGGGAGAAAACAGTCTATTTTAAAGACATCATCAAAAAAGCCCGCGTAGAAAAAGACGCGAAAATTGAGGCTTTAAAACAGGAAGTTGAACAAACGGAAGATATTGATAAAAGAGAAGATCTATACGCTTCGATTGATGCTATAGAAAAAGAAGCTTACGACCTTACTGAGAAAGCCTTACTGGACATTCTACCGGAAGCCTTTGCTGTTGTAAAAGAAACCGCACGTCGTTTTAAAGAAAACACACATATCACGGTAACCGCTACTCCAAAAGACCGCGAGTTATCAGCTACCAAACCGTATATCGTAATTGAAGGTGATCATTCCGTTTGGGCCAATTCCTGGAATGCTGCCGGAAAAGAAATTACCTGGGATATGATCCACTACGACGTACAGTTGATTGGTGGTGTGGTATTACACCAGGGTAAAATTGCCGAAATGCAAACGGGTGAAGGTAAAACATTGGTAGCAACCTTACCAATTTACCTGAATGCTCTAACCGGAAACGGGGTGCACCTGGTAACGGTGAATGACTACCTTGCCAAACGTGATAGCTCGTGGAAAGCACCTTTATTCGAATTCCACGGATTAACAGTTGACTGTATCGACAATCACCAACCCAATACAGAAGGACGTAGAAAGGCATACGAAGCCGACATTACTTACGGTACGAATAACGAATTCGGTTTTGACTACCTGAGAGATAACATGGCACATTCGCCGGCAGAATTAGTACAACGCAAACACAATTATGCAATTGTCGATGAGGTGGATTCCGTTTTAGTGGATGACGCCCGTACGCCGTTGATTATCTCTGGTCCGGTACCACAAGGTGACCGTCACGAGTTCAACGAATTAAAACCAAAAGTAGAAAACCTATATGGTCTTCAACGCCAATTGGCAAACGGATTCTTAACCGAAGCCAAACGTTTACTAAAAGAAGGAAACACTAAAGACGGTGGATTCCAGTTATTACGCGCACACCGTGCCCTACCTAAAAACAAAGCTTTAATTAAATTCCTGAGTGAAGAAGGTGTAAAACAAATTCTTCAGAAAACGGAAAACCACTATATGGCCGACAACAACCGTGAGATGCCAAAAGTGGACGAAGCTTTGTACTTTGTAATCGAAGAAAAAAACAACCAGGTGGAATTGACCGATAACGGTATCAAATTCCTATCGAAAGATACGGATGATACGTTCTTTATCTTACCGGATATCGGAACCGAAATCGCCGCAATTGAAAAACAACATCTTTCAAAAGAAGACGAAGCTGAAGCCAAAGAAAGACTATTCCAGGACTTCGGAGTAAAAAGCGAGCGTATTCACACCTTAACACAGCTTTTAAAAGCCTATACTTTGTTCGAAAAAGATACGGAATACGTTATCATGGATAACAAAATCCTTATCGTCGACGAGCAAACCGGTCGTATCATGGACGGACGTCGTTATTCCGACGGTTTACACCAGGCGATCGAAGCCAAAGAAAACGTAAAAATTGAAGCAGCTACACAAACCTTTGCTACAATTACGTTACAGAACTACTTCAGAATGTACAGCAAATTATCGGGTATGACCGGTACTGCGGTTACAGAAGCGGGTGAGTTCTGGGAAATTTACAAATTGGACGTAGTGGAAATTCCAACCAACAGAGGAATTGCCAGAAAAGATAAAGAAGATTTAATCTACAGAACGGTACGTGAGAAATTCAACGCCGTAATCGAAGATGTTGTTCAGTTATCCGAAGCCGGAAGACCGGTATTGATCGGTACAACATCGGTAGAAATCTCCGAGTTATTAAGCCGAATGTTGAAAATGCGTGGTGTAAACCACAATGTATTGAATGCGAAATTACACAAACAGGAAGCACAAATCGTTGCCGAAGCCGGTAACCCGGGCGTTGTAACCATCGCAACCAACATGGCCGGTCGTGGTACCGACATTAAATTAACAGACGAAGTAAAAGCAGCCGGAGGTTTAGCGATCATCGGTACTGAGCGTCACGATTCACGTCGTGTTGACCGTCAGTTAAGAGGTCGTGCCGGACGTCAGGGAGATCCGGGAAGTTCCCAGTTCTATGTATCGTTGGAAGACAACCTGATGCGTTTGTTCGGATCGGAAAGAGTAGCCAAAATTATGGACCGTATGGGACTAAAAGAAGGCGAAGTGATCCAACACTCGATGATGACCAAATCGATCGAAAGAGCACAGAAAAAAGTAGAAGAGAACAACTTTGGTGTTCGTAAACGTTTGTTGGAATATGACGACGTAATGAACGCACAACGTGAGGTAGTTTACAAACGTAGAAAACACGCGCTACACGGAGAACGTCTAAAAGTGGATTTAGCCAATATGATGTACGACGTTTGCGAATTGGTAGTGGAGCACAACAAACCATCCGGAGATTTTAAAAACTTTGAATTTGAGTTAATCCGTTATTTCGCTATCAATGGTGCGATTTCAGAAAGTGATTTCACTCGTTTATCCGATCGTGAACTTGTTGGAAAATTATACAAAGCCATATTACAACACTACACGGAAAAATCCGAAAGAAGTGCAAAAGAAGCTTTCCCGGTAATTAAAAACGTATTCGAAAACAACAACGGACAATTTGAGCGTATCGTGGTTCCGTTTACAGACGGTATCAAATCGTTAAATGTTTTCACCGACTTACAAAAAGCCTACGAAACAGAAGGAAAATCCTTACTGGCTGATTTCGAAAAGAACATTACGCTGGCCATCGTAGACGAAGCCTGGAAAAAACACTTACGTAAAATGGACGAATTAAAACAATCCGTTCAGTTAGCCGTACACGAACAAAAAGATCCGTTGCTTATCTATAAATTCGAAGCATTCAACTTGTTTAAAAACATGTTGGACAACGTAAATAAAGAAGTGATTTCGTTCTTATTTAAAGGTGATCTTCCATCACAAAACCCGAACAACATTCACGAAGCGGAAGAAGTTCCGGTACAACAGGAAGAATACACCATTTCGAAAGAAGAGGTATTAAACTCGGAAGAAATTGCCGAGCGTAACCACCAGGCTGCAATGCAACAACAAGCGCAACAGCAACCAGTAACGGAAACAATCGTTCGCGATGCTCCGAAGATTAACCGTAACGACAACGTGACCATTAAACACGTAATGTCCGGTAAATCCGAAACAATGAAGTTTAAAAAAGCCGAAGCATTATTAGCATCAGGCGAATGGGTTATCGTTAACGAATAACATAATCCTTACAAATACTAAAAAATCCCTCTGTTTTACAGGGGGATTTTTATTTTTATAATAGGCTTAACATCTTTTTTCTATTTTTTTCTTATCTTTTTTCCGATATAAAAATTATTTCTAATCCTTTAAATTATTAGTATGGAGTTATACTATTCTTTTTCTATTTTACTCGTTTTAGCCTCATTTTTCGCCTATTTAAACCTTCGTTTCCTAAAACTTCCCTCGACTATTGGAGTAATGATCATCGCAATGATCACTTCGATTATTCTGGTTGTTTTCGGACACATTTTTCCGGATACCTTAACCCGATTTTCCAAACTCATCGCCGAATTTGACTTTACCGAAGTCCTTATGGGTGCCATGCTAAACTTCCTGCTTTTTGCCGGAGCGATCCATATTAACATGCTGGATCTGAAAGAACAACGCTGGCCGATTATCGTCTTTTCAACATTAAGCGTTATTTTATCAACGTTTATTGTTGGTGTACTGCTTTATAATATCCTCCCCTTACTATCAATACAAGTACCTTTTATTTACTGTTTGTTATTTGGAGCGCTTATCTCGCCAACCGATCCGATTGCCGTATTGGGAATCCTTAAAAATGCCAACGTACCCAAATCGCTCGAAACCAAAGTTGCCGGCGAATCGTTGTTTAACGACGGTGTGGCAGTAGTGGTTTTTGCCGTAATCCTGCAATTGGCGCAAGGTCGCAACATCGATTTATCCTTTAGTCATATTTCATGGTTGATCATCAAAGAAGCCCTGGGTGGATTCCTGTTAGGAATGGTATTGGGTGTTACCGCGTCAAAAGCGATGCGTAAAATCGACGACTATAAGGTGTCCGTTTTAATTACATTATCCGTTGTTATGGGTGGATACCTAATCGCTCATGCGATGCATATTTCCGGTCCGCTAACGATGGTGGCTGCCGGTCTTATTATTGGAAACTATGGTAAAAAAACCGCCATGTCTCCCATTACCAAAGATTATCTGAACAAATTCTGGGAACTGATCGATGAGATTATGAACGCCATTCTGTTCCTGTTTATCGGATTTGAATTGCTATTGATTCCGGATATTCTGGGTTACTGGCAAATCGGTTTAATCTGTATACTACTGGTGTTATTTTCCCGTTTTCTTTCCATCTGGATTCCAACATTGGTTATTCCGTTTAAAGAAAAATTCAACCGCGGAACAATCAAAATCCTGGTTTGGGGTGGTTTACGTGGCGGTGTTTCAATTGCTTTAGCACTATCGATCGAAGAAGGACCAAACAAACAAATGATCCTTGCAATTACTTATTTTGTGGTGGTATTCTCAATTGTTGTACAAGGACTAAGTATTGGTAAACTCGCCAATCGGGTTTTACCAAAAGAAGTCTAATACTACACAATACACACCTGACAGGTTTCAAAAACCTGTCAGGTGTAACCTATACAAACAAAAAGCTGCCTTAAATAAGGCAGCTTTTTTATAATGTATCCGGAAATATTTTCCCCGGATTAAGAATATTGTTCGGATCGAATACTGCTTTAATACCTTTCATCAGCAGAAGCTGTTTGTCGCTAAAAGCAATATCCATATAGTTTTTCTGCACATAACCAATACCATGTTCACCGGAAAGCGTTCCTTTTAAAGCAACCGTGAGTTCGAAAATTTCACGGATTCCTTTTGGCACTTCCGTTTTCCAGTTCGCATCGGTCATCGTTCCTTTGATGATATTCACATGTAAATTACCATCACCCGCATGACCATAACAAACCGACTGGAATCCATATTTTGCACCAATAATTTTGATACCTTCCAAAAGTCGTGGTAATTCATAACGTGGCACTACGGTATCTTCTTCTTTGTAAACTGAATTTGCTTTTACCGCTTCGGCTACGCCCCTTCTCATTTTCCACAAGGCATTTTTCTGATCATCAGAATCGGCAAAAAGAATTTCATCAATCTCAAACGATTCCAATACCTCCATGATTTTTTCGGCTTCGGTAAACAAGATATCAGGATAATTCCCGTCGACTTCGATTAGTAAATGCGCCTGAATAGCTTCTTTTACCGGAACATTAATTCCGTCGATAAACCGCAATGTCCAGTCGATCGCATCGCGTTCCATAAATTCCAACGCACTCGGTACAATTCCCGCCCGAAAAATCGCCGAAACCGCTTCACAGGCTTCTCCCGCTTTAAAAAACGGTACCAACATTAATACATTATGATTGTTTTTCGGTAGTAATTTTAATACGATTTTGGTGATGATTCCCAACGTACCTTCGCTCCCAACCATCAATTGTGTCAGATTATATCCTGTGGAATTTTTTAGCGTATTCGCTCCCGTCCAGATAATCTCACCGGTTGGCAACACCACTTCCAGATTCAAAACATAATCTTTGGTCACTCCATATTTTACCGCTCGGGCGCCACCGGCATTTTCGGCTACATTTCCACCGATAAAACAACTGCCACGACTACTCGGATCGACCGGATAAAACAAACCTTTTTCCAGCACGGTATCCTGCAAGATTTGCGTAATAACAGCCGGTTCGGTGATAACCTGTAGATTCTTTTCGTCAATTTCCAGAATCCGGTTTAATCGTTCGGTCGAAAGCGCGATACCACCGTGGATACTTAAAGCACCACCACTTAACCCTGTACGTCCACCAATGGGAACTACCGGAATGGTATATTCATTCGCCAATATAACTATAGCCGAAATTTCAGCAGCCGAAGCCGGTTTTACCACCACCTGAGGCGGAAATACCAGATCTTCCGTTTCATCATGTCCATAGCTGTTTCGGGTTTCTTCGTCGGTAAAAACATAAGAAACACCTACAATTCCCTGTAGCTTCGCTATAATTTCCGGATTCATATTTTTAATTTTACAGTGAAATTACTATTTCTTCTTAATATTCGGAAGGAAATACGCAATAAGTCCGATCAAAGGAAGAAAAGCGCAAATATGATATACAAACGTGATACTCGTATGATCGGCCAGATAACCCAATAACGCCGATCCCAGACCGCCCATTCCAAAGGCAAAACCATAGAATAATCCGGAAACCATTCCCAGTTTTTTAGGCAATAATTCCTGCGCATATACTAAGATTGCCGGGAAAGCCGACGATAGGATCACACCGATGATCATCGATAATGCTCCCGTCCAGAATAAATCGGCAAAAGGCAATAACAACGTAAACGGTGCCACACCCAAAACCGAAAACCAGATCACATATTTACGTCCGAACTTATCCCCTAACGGTCCGCCTAAAAGTGTTCCAGCCGCCACCGACATCAGGAACAAAAACAAGTGAAACTGCGCATCCTGAACCGATACGTGGAATTTGTCCATCAGGTAAAATGTAAAATAACTCGACATACTTGCCGTATAGAAAAACTTGGAAAAGATCAACAACAACAGGATCGCAATCGATAGATTTACTTTTCCTTTTGAAAGGTTGTGCAGGATTTCCGGTTCTGTTTTTTTCGTCTTACGTAAGCTCAAATGATCACGGTACCAGAAAGCAATCTTACTCAGAACGGCCATTGCCACGATTGCAAAAATCAGGAACCACAATATATACTGTTGTGAGTTTGGCACTACAAACAATGCCACTAATAAAGGCCCGATTGCCGTTCCGGCATTTCCACCAATCTGGAAAATCGATTGCGCCAATCCTCGTTTACCACCGGATGCCAGATACGAAACCCGGGACGATTCCGGATGAAAAATAGACGATCCGATCCCGACTAGAATCACAGCCAGCAATATCATATAAAAGCTGGTCGCATACGAAAGGGCAATAATCCCAACAGACGTAAACAACATTCCATACAATTGCGAAAAGGGTTTCGGATGCTTATCGGTATAAAACCCGACAAATGGTTGTAAAATAGAAGCCGCCATCTGATATGAAAAAGTGATCAATCCGATCTGTGTAAACGACAGCTGAAAATTATCTTTTAATATAGGATAAACAGCCGGGATAACCGCCTGCAATAAATCATTTAATAAATGCGCAAAACTGATCGAAAACAGGATCGAATACGCGGTTTTTTGTACCAGTTCCTGTGACTGGCTTGCTTCTAAAGCAATTTCATTGGTTTTCATGGTATGCTATAACTTTTTAATCGTAACTGGTACCGGTATTGGTTCCGGGTTAATTTTTCCTTTTTTAGTATTTATATTCAAACGCAGAATAATGACAAAAGCCAATATTCCGGCAGTAGCCATTCCGCCAACCATTGGAAACAAGGTTTCGTCGTGTAAAGCACTCACAACTGCCGACAAAATCGCACCGCAAACCATCTGCAAAAATCCGATCAATGCCGAGGCACTACCTGCATTTTCTGAAAACGGTGCCAGGGCCATCGCCGTACTGTTCGGCACCAGTATTCCGAGGCAAAACAGGAATGTAAACAAGTGCAGTATCAGAATTACGGGTGTAAACAATTGCAGTTGTAATAATGTGATCAATGATAAAGATACTATAAACAAGGTTCCTCCGGACAGGGTAACAATTTGCAACGACGTTAATCGTTTTAACAGCAAACGGTTTAACTGACTTCCGGCGATAAACCCCATTGCATTGATTCCGAAAACCCAGCCATACTGCGCTTCCGTTAATCCGAAATACTTCATAAAAGCAAACGGTGATCCGCTGATATAAGCAAACATTCCCGCCATAGCCGCACTACCGGCAAAAGCGTAGAATAAAAAGGTTTTTTCAAAAAATACAACCTTATAGTCACGGATACTGTTGTTAAAATTAAGCGGTTCTGTCGTTCGTTCTTTTATACTTTCCGGCAGATAAAAATACACCGCAAGGGTTAACAATAATCCGATTATCGCCAGCACATAAAAAATAGAACGCCAGTCGGAAACCGATACCACCCAACCACCAATTGACGGCGCCAGAATCGGAGCTACACCTACGATAAGCATCAGAATGGAAAAGATTTTTGCAATTTCCGAAACCGGAAACAAATCGCGCACCACTGCCCGACTTACAACCATACCGACGCATCCGCCTAATGCCAGGATAACCCGCATGATGATCAACCAATAAATGGAAGTAGATAGCGCACAGCCGATCGAAGCCACAATAAACAATAGCAACCCAAATAACAAGGGTTTCTTTCGTCCGAATTTATCAATAATTGGTCCGTAGAAAAGCTGACCGATACTAATTCCGATAAAATAACTGGTGAGCGACAGGGTAACCTGTGCAATATCCGTATGTAGTCCTTTGGCTATGGCCGGGAATGCAGGCAGGTACATATCGATGCTGAAAGGAGCCAGAGCCGATAAACCTGCGAGAATGAAAAGGATGGTGTATTTTTGTTTAAACGTCATTATATTCGCAGTATCAAGGTGCAAATTTCGACAATCCCCGGCAATAATTTTTCTTAAAAAAAAGCCAAAATATTTTTTATTTCAACGGAGCGACATAAATTTGTAACACATTTTATTACAGTTATGATTACCGGTAAGTTTGCCATCACCACACATATACTAACGCTCTTAGCAAAATTCCCAGACGAATACATGGCTTCGGACTATATTGCCGGCAGTCTGAACATTCATCCGGTGTTGGTTCGCAAAGAAATTGCCAACCTTAAAAAACACCATCTGGTAGAAAGCAAAGAAGGAAAAAATGGCGGAACGAAACTGATCAAACCAGCTGCTATGATCTCCATGGAAGAAGTCTTTAACATGACTTTCGAAAAGATGAGCTTTGGTTTTTCAAAGAACGATCCGAACCCGGAATGTCCGGTTGGCAAACAAATCAACCATAATCTGACTGCTTTATATGACGACATCAACATAGCGATTGTCAACAAATTGAAGTCCATCTCGCTTGAAGAATTCAGTGAGCAGTTCTGATATTTTTTTACCCAAAACTGTAACAAATTTTATTATATATAGAAATATGAAAATAGCTATTATCGGAGCCACAGGATTTGTAGGTTCTACCCTTTTAGAAGAAATCAGCAACCGCAACCACCAGGTTACCGCTATTGCCCGAAATCCAAAAACAACAACTCATAACAACGTAAACTGGGTAAAAGCCGACATTTTTAATGTTTCAGAACTTGCCAATGTATTAGCCGGTCATGATGTAGTGATCAGCGCCTATAATTCAGGATGGACCAATCCGAATATTTACGATGATTTTATCAACGGTTCAAAAGCCATTCAGGAAGCCGTAAAACAATCGGGTGTAAAACGTTACCTTGTGATTGGTGGCGCCGGAAGTTTATTTGTGGCTCCGGGCTTACAAGCCGTAGACACACCTGATTTTCCAAAAGAATACCATGCCGGAGCTTCTGCCGCACGCGATTACCTAAACTTCTTAAAAGACGAAAAAGAACTGGACTGGGCCTTTTTTAGTCCGGCATTCGAAATGCATCCCGGTATTACCACCGGAAAAACCGGTAACTATCGTTTAGGTTTGGACAACCCAGTATTTGATGACAATCAGCGCAGTATCTTATCGGTTCAGGATTTGGCCGTAGTTATTGCCGATGAAACCGAAAACCCAAAACACCATCAGGTACGCTTTACAGCCGCTTACTAATTTCCAACTAATTTAACCCAGGGTGCACAATATTCAATTCGACTTGAAGATTGTGCACTTTTTCTTTAATTTTACAGTTCAAAATTATCCCAGTGGCACACAAGAAATCACATACTACGGCTTTACATGAAAAAGATGGTATTGAACAACCGGAAATTGTCAGTTCGGCTTCAGTAGCCCAGATCCAGCAATACCGCCGGCAACAACCAACAGCGGAACAACTGATCGCAGGGATTCTGAACGGGGATAAAATTGCGTTGAGTCGTGCTATCACATTGATTGAAAGTACGAGTACCACGCATCTGGAAAAAGCCAATGAAGTTATCAAAGCCTGCTTGCCACATGCCAATAAATCGGTACGTGTTGGGATAACCGGGGTTCCAGGAGTTGGAAAAAGTACTTTTATAGAAGCTTTTGGAAAATACCTGACCGGATTGGGTAAAAAAGTAGCCGTATTGGCTGTTGATCCCAGTAGTTCGATTTCCCATGGTAGTATTCTTGGCGATAAAACCCGAATGGAAGAATTGGTAAAGGATGAAAATGCCTATATCCGACCGTCGGCGTCCGGAGAAAGCCTTGGCGGTGTCGCGCGTAAAACCCGTGAAACGATCATTCTTTGCGAAGCCTGCGGATTTGACACCATCTTAATCGAAACCGTTGGCGTAGGTCAGAGTGAAACAGCAGTACACAGTATGGTCGATTTTTTCCTGTTACTAAATCTGGCCGGAGCCGGAGATGAATTACAAGGTATCAAACGCGGGATTATGGAAATGGCCGATGCGATTGTGATCAACAAAGCAGACGGAGACAACATTAAACGCGCCCGACTGGCGAAAACCGAATACAATAGGGCTTTGCATTTATTTCCGATGAAAAACTCTGGATGGTCACCTAAAGTAACCACCTGTAGTGCTTTAACCCAGGAAGGCATTCCGGACGTTTGGAATACCATTGAAGAATACTTTACACTCACCCGGGAAAATGGTTATTTTCATCAGAAACGAAAAGAACAAAACCAATACTGGTTGCTGGAAACGATTAACGAACAGTTAAAACAACATTTCTACAACCATCCTGATGTTCAGGTCTTACTGGAAGAAAACAAAAAAGCGGTGCAGAACAATGAAATATCACCGTTTGCAGCCGCTCAGTTATTACTTGACAACTATTTTAAATAGGCTTACTCTTCGTAACGCTCCATCTCACGGTCGTAAAACTCACCGGCAAGCTGGATTAATTTTTCCATTTCGGCCTCCATATCTTCCTCATCCTCATCGTCCAGTTCTTCCAAAAACTCAATCGAGTCATCTTTAAGGTTGATCAAAAAACGAGGGTATTCCAAGTGGATAATAAAAATATCATCCGGGAAATCGGTGTTATCGGCCAGTACAAATTTTGGTAATTCCATATGGTTCTTATTTAATTCTCTTATTTTATAATTTCGGTCACTGTTTTTGCATCATCCAGAAGCAATTTTCGGGTCAGACGGCTAAAGCGAATATACAAAAATATTGCTGCAGTGGTTAATCCGGCTAATAATCCGATCCAAATTCCTTCGCCTCCCAATTTGGTATATAATCCCAGATAAATCGAAATTGGAAATCCGATTACCCAATACGCGACAAAAGTAATATACATCGGGATTTTCACATCCTGAATTCCGCGTAAAGCTCCTAAAACCGCTACCTGTACACCATCCGAAATCTGGAAAACAGCCGCTACAATTAGCAAACGGGAAGCAATATGGATTACTTCGGCAGTATCGGCTATATGGGCTGCACTATTCGCATTGACAAAAAGTGCCGGCAATATCTGGTGTAAGCCTACAAACAGCAAGGCAAAAATCGTTTCAATAATAATTGCCAGCAGGAAAATGGAACGCGCCACTACCTGCAATTTTTTATAATCCTGCATTCCTTTATAATTTCCAACGCGTACCATTCCGGCGACACTTAAGCCCGAGGCAAACATAAAGGTAAACGACGCCATACTCAACGCGATCTGATTGGCCGCCTGACTGGTTGTTCCCAATCGGCCGGAAAGCCATACGGCACCGGTAAATAAGGCCACTTCAAAAAACATCTGCATCGAAGACGGTAATCCCAACGCAATAATTTTTTTGCTCATCGACTTTTGGATCGAGGCTAAACTGAATCCTTCAAAATAGGGTTTAAACTTTTCTTTCGTTTTTAGGGCATAATGCATATAAATGAGCATTACAAAACGGGACGATACGGTACCGATAGCCGCCCCGACAATTCCCATTTTGGGGAAAATCCAGATTCCGTAGATCAGGAAATAATTAATGATCAAGTGAACTACATTACAAATCACCGTTGCCCACATGGCATATTTGGTTTCCGACTTTCCGTCGGCAAACTGTTTATAGCCCTGAAAAATAATAAGCGGAATCAACGAAAAAGCGACAATATCCAGAAACGGTCGCGCCATTTCCACCACTTCTTCCGGTTGTCCCATAAAGCGGATAATCGGTTTTGAAAAAAAGATCAGTGTAAACAATGAAATTCCTAGTATCGTACACAATACCAGTCCGTGATGGAAAACACTCCTCCCCTTTTCAAGGCTCTTTTCACCGTCGGCTTCCGCGATCAATGGCGTTATAGCCGTAGAAAATCCTACACCCAGCGACATGGCAATAAATACAAAACTATTCCCCAGGGAAACGGCCGCCAATTCGGTTGGCCCGAGCTTTCCCACCATGATATTATCCACGATAGCCACCAGGGTATGCCCTAGCATCCCCAATATAATCGGGTAGGCCAATCGCAGGTTATAACCAAACTCTTTTGTGTATACCGACAATCTCATTTTACTCCATTTTCCGGCAAAGGTAAGAACTTGCAACGCCATAGTATCATTAAAAATGGTAATTTTAAGTTCAATTTAAAAAGAACACAAACCACTAAAAGTCAATATTTTACACTGTTTTAATACGATATTTTATATTAAATTAACATAAAATTAGGTTTTAAAAAATAACAAAATGGCCTGATTGTTGTTAAAATCCATATTGTTAAACATAAAACGTATTAAATATGAAAAATGTTAAAAAGCTTTTAGGACTGACTGCGATAGCTTCAGCACTATTCTTCTCGACAGATTCCCAGGCACAAAGTCAGGGTTATGAAAAAGGATGGCGTCTAGGGTTCGGACTAAACGGAGGGATTCCGATTAATAGTTCGTATGATTTCAGTTTAGGAGCTGATGCGCGACTGCAATACGATTTAACGCAAAAAACGTCATTGGCCGCAACAACAGGATATACCCATTTGTTCAGCAATGAAGAAGACGGTGGTTTTATTCCGGCCAAACTGGGCTTTAAATCCTTTTTAGGAAACCAGATTTATGTTTTGGGTGAAGTTGGTGCCGGTATTGGTGTCAAAGACGGTATGGGAACTTCGTTCCTTTGGGCACCCGGAATTGGTATTGCAACCAAAAACATCGACATTAGTTTACGCTATGAAGATTACAACCATTTTAATACCGGACAGGTATCGCTCCGCCTGGCATACGGCTTTAAATTATAATAGGAAAATGGTGATATTTTTTTAGCATTAATTCCAAAAATGTTAGGAAAATATCACTACCTTTATAAGTGAATTCTCTGGATAATCAACAACTTATAAATCACTTCTTATGAAAAAAGTAATTCTAGCCGTAGCTTGTATCGCTTTTGCGATGACCTCGTGTAAAAAAGAAAACAAAGCCGATAGTGACGGAGCAAAAACTGAAAAAAGTAGCACCTCACTGGCAAAAAGTAGTGAAAATGTATTGGATTGGGACGGAACTTATAAAGGTGTAACCCCTTGTGCCGACTGTGAAGGTATTGAAACCACCGTTACCCTTAACCGGGACAAAACGTATGTGATGACGACCAAATATCAGGGCAAAGGAAACGACATCCTCCAGGTAACAGGATCCTTCAGTTGGAGTGATGATGGCAGTACGGTAAAACTGGACAATATCAAAGACGGCCCGAGTCAGTTTTTGGTAGGTGCCAATCAGTTGACCATGCTGGATATGGAAGGAAAAAAAATAACCGGGACACTTGCAAAGAAATATGTATTAAACAAAGAAATGAATGTCCCAGAAAATTAAACGAATATGAAAAAAGTAACTTTATCATTACTAACCTTGGCTTTAGTTTCCGTAGGATGTAACACTGCTAAAAAAACAACTGCAACCGCTTCATTGGAAGGAACCAAATGGAAATTGGTCGAATTAAACGGAAAACCGGTTTCGCAACCCCAAATGGGTAAAGATGTTTATCTGCAACTGGACACAAAAGACCATCGCATTTCAGGGTTTAGTGGTTGTAATGGTTTTGGCGGTACCTATACGCTTAAAGAAGGCAACCGTATCGAACTTTCACAATTAATGGGTACCCTAATGGCTTGTCCGGATCTGGACACTGAAACCGCTTTTTTAGAAGTACTTCGCACCGTGGATAATTATAACCATAACGGTAAAACGTTACAACTAAACAAAGCCCGAATGGCGCCACTGGCAAAATTTGAAGCTGTAAAATAAAAAAAACGCCTCCGGGCGTTTTTTTTATGCTTATTCCTTTTGCAAGGCATCGCGATATAATGAGATATGCTTTTTAATTTCCGGATCCAATTCCGGCTCTTTAATGTCCGTATATTTTTCCAGCTCGTCTAATATTGTTTTTGCTACGATATAACGACACGTCTCTTTATTATCAGCCGGAACCACGTACCAGGGCGCATGCTTTTTGGATGTATTATTAATCGCCTCTTCATAATACTGCTGGTATTCGTCCCAATGCGCACGCTCTTTTAAATCTCCGGGTGAAAACTTCCAGTTGTGCTCCTCTTTATCCAAACGTCGCATCAAGCGCTGGCGCTGTTCTTCCTTACTCAGATGCAGAAAAAACTTTAAAACAATGGTACCGTTTTGGGCGATATGCTTTTCAAAATTGTTGATCTGCTCGTAACGCTTTTGCCAGAAATCGGTTGGAATATCGTCTACCGATTCGATTCCGGGTAAATTTTCATTCAGTATATATTCCGGATGTACACGAGTGACCAGCACATTCTCGTATTGTGTACGATTAAAAACGGAAAACTTTCCTTTTTCCGGTAACGCCATATAATGCCGCCATAGATAATCGTGTTCCAGTTCGGACGAATTGGGTGTTTTAAAACTATGTACCACTACCCCACGGGAATTAAATTCCTTAAAAACTTCCCGAATCAGACTATCTTTTCCGGCGGTATCCATTCCCTGTAAACAAATCAGTACACCATAGCGATTGTGCGCATACATTTTGTCCTGAAGTTTACTCAGTTTTTCCCTGGTTTTCTCCAATTCTTTGGATTTCTTTTTTTCGGAAGTATCTATATTTAAAGAAGTAGACCAATCGGATAATTTGATTGCTCCGTCCACTCTAAAATCGTCGCATTTAATAGTTTTCATACGCCAAAGGAATTAGATGTTTCTATAAAAATAAGAATATTTAGACGTATTCGGAAGAATTTTCCGTGGCTTTTTCCGCAACTTTCAAAAATAATGCGGTACTTTGATAGTACAAATTAAGCACATCATCATGAATCGATTTACTTTGGAATTATTATTTCAGATCATCGGCGTCGGATCCGCTTCCGGGCTTATTTTCGACCATTCCGTTTTAAATATCATCAGCGATAACAGTTCCTATTTATACGAATACGAAACCAAATCGGCTAACCTCAAACGCCATCCATTACTGGAAAACCCGGGAGAAAACATCGCAAAAAAAGTCAAACCCGATTTTGAAGCGATTACTTCCTATGCCGACACGCTATATCTTTTCGGATCCGGATCTACGGCAAACCGAAACAAAATGATCAAAGTAAATGCGAAAACCAAAGAAGTCGTTTCAGTAGTTGATATTTCCGACCTGTATGCGGCCATGCAAACCTTTGCCGAGCTTAGTCCCGAAAATTTTAATATTGAAGGAGTGGCCTATAACGGCAAAAGCTGGTACTTTTTTAACCGTGGCAATGGCACAACCGGAAAAAATATTGTTTTTACCATAGAAGGTAAAAACCTTGTGGATGATTTTAATATTATTTTCAGCGAATTAAAACTACCGAAAATCAAAGGGGTGCGTACCGGTTTTACCGATGCCACGTTGGTTCAGGACAAGCTTTATTTTTTGGCCGCGGCCGAAGACACCAATTCAACCTATAACGATGGAGCGGTTTTGGGAAGTCTAATCGGACGGATCGATATCGAAAAAATGAAAATTGATTTTACAAAAAAGATAACAGACACTCATAAATTTGAAGGACTAACCTTGTATGCCGATTCCGAAAAGGAAATTTCCTTTTTACTATGCGAAGACAATGATACCGAAAAACTACAAGCCGATATCTATCAGTTACGCTTAAAAAAATAACCTTTTGATCATTACCTCGATCGTAACATTATACTAATATCCGTTGTTGTCAACGGATATTTTTTTTTGTAATCTGCTAACAGCACAAACAAAAAATAATATTGTAATACAGCTATTTACAAAAATAATTCTTACATTTATAAGGAACTCTTTCTGATAAAAATTTGTTAATCTCAACAAAAAGCAGGGTCATCCGCATTGGAGTCCTTATTTTTGTAGTTGTTTAAACAACTATTGTTATGGAAACCATTTTTACTACGGAGAATTTATATAACTTATTATCGGGTCGCATTCCGTCGGCCTTTAATCGTGCTTTATTAAACCAGTTTAAAGCCAACGGCATCAACTTAACCAAAGAACAATGGTCAATTTTGGCTATTCTATGGAAAAAAGATGGTTGTTCCCAACAAGTACTGGCCGACGAAACCTATCGCGACAAACCCAGCATCACCCGTTTAATCGATCATTTGGAAAAAGAAGGCCTAGCCGAACGCCGTCCGGATAAAAAAGACCGCCGTTTGAACCTTATTTACCTAACCGAACAAGGTAAATCACTGGAAGAAGGCGCGATGAAAGTGGTTGATCAAACCGTTAACACAGCCGTACGCGATATCGATCCGGAAATCATTCAATTGGTAAGAGACACTTTTATTCGGATTTATAATAACCTGGAAACAAAAAAATAAAATGAAAAAACACGTACTACTCACTTTGATTTCACTCTTTTGTCTGGCGGAAAGCTATTCGCAGATAGCGGTTTCGGCTTCACTGGACGATGCGATACAAAAAGCATTGGCAAAGAGCAGTTCGGTAAAAAACAAAGAACTGGAAATCGAAAAACTGAATCTGCAGAAAAAGAGCATCTGGAATAAATACATCCCAACGGTAGAAGCCACGGCCATGTATATGTATTTTGACAACCGGATGACCATCGATTTACCCACGGTTACGGTGCTCAATTATCCGTTACTGGACGGTAAAACCTCTTTTGACAACTACGGAAATATTTTCCATGGAGGTGTTATGGCCAAAACTGTACTCTTTAGCGGACTTCAGATACCAAATGGAGCTAAAGCGATCGAACAAAAAGCCATTGGAACGGCCTACCTGACTGAATCGGAAAAAGACGGTATCGTAAAAGACGTTATCAATACCTTTGATCAACTCGCACTTCTGGACGAAGTGGAACGCCTGATCAACGATAGTGAAAAACGCTTAAATGCCGAGACATTGCGCGTAACCAAAGCCATAGAACAAGGACTGGCCATTCCATATGACCGGGATAAAATAAAACTGGCGACACTGGAACTTTCGTCCAAAAAAATCGAAATGGAAGGAAAACGCAAGGTCGTATTCAAAAAAATAAGTTACCTGACCGGTTATTCAAACGAAGAAATCAAAAACGTACAATACCAACTGACCCCGTATTTGATCAGTCAGAATCTGACAACCGATAACAAACAGGAAATCAAAGCACTGGAATCATTTAAATCGGCTTATCAATATGCATTGAAAAAAGAAAAAGGAACCTATCTTCCAACACTGGGTGCTTTTGGAGGCGTTACCTATTCCAGTCTATTCGATGCCAATGCAACCACACCACCACTTCCTATATTTGGTCAACCGCTTAATTTAGGTTTGAATGAACTCACTATTAGTCAGAACTGGATTATTGGCGCGGCTTTAAAATGGGAAATCTTTAGTGGTTTTGAACGCAAACACAAGGTTCACGAAGCGAAAATCAATATCGAACAGGTTCAAAATCAAATTGACGATACCAAAGAAAAACTACAATTGTTACTCGAAAACAATTATGCCAATTATACCGTACTGAATCAGAAAACGGAGATTGCTGATCAACAGGAAAAAGTAGCCCGAAATAACCTGAATCTGGCTATTAAACAATACAAAGAAGGGCTTATCAATATTTCTGAACGTCTGGAAGCTGAAAACGATATGTATAAAGCCTCATTAAACAAAGTCAGTACTTTAATCGAGCAACGTCTGTCGGCCATCGAAACCGTGATTGCAACCGGCGAGCTTACCAATTATTTATCCAAATAAAATCAGCATTATGAAACATACACTAACTATACTAGCCTCAGTCTCGTTACTTATTGGATGTAATAAGCCCGAAAACGACAAAAAAATACAAGGTAAAGTCGAAAAAGAACAGATTGCCGTTGTGAGTAAAGTTCCGGGTAAGCTTGTCAAAATATTTGTCAAAGAAGGCGACCAGGTTCATAAAGGCGATACGTTGGCCATACTGGATATCCCGGAAGTTGACGCTAAAAAAAGTCAGGCCGAAGGTGCTGTTATTTCGGCCAAAGCACAATATAATATGGCCGTTAAAGGCGCAACAGATAACCAGATCAAACAACTGGAAGCCAAGCAAAAAGCGCTAAAAGAACAATACGATTTTGCACAAAAATCCATCCGAAGACTTAGCAATATGCTAAAAGACTCACTGGTATCCCAACAAACCTATGACGAAGCTTTTGCCAAATATCAGGGTGCACAATCCCAATATATAGCCGTACAAGCCGAACTGGACGATGCCCGAAGAGGCGCCCGAATCGAACAGCAAACCATGGCCTTGGGCCAACAGGATCGCGCTTTAGGTGCACTCAAAGAAGTGGAAACAGCCGATAAAGAACGCTATGTGATCGCGCCACAGGATATGAGTATCGAAACTATCACATTAAGCGTAGGCGAACTGGCATTACCCGGTTATACCTTGTTTAATGGATATGTTGACAATTCGCTGTATTTCCGTTTTACATTACCGGAAAGCCAATTGGATAAAGTCAAAAAAGGACAGGAATTATCGGTTTATGTTCCGTATAAAAAACAGGACTTTAAAGGTAAGATAACAACGATAAAACAATTGGGAGCCTATGGAAACATTGCGACCGCCTACCCGGATTATGAAATGCAGGAAAGCCTGTTTGAAATCAAAATCACGCCAACCGACACCAATGCCTCCAAAGACCTGATTACCAAAACCACTGTCACTTTAGCACTATAAGCCTATGGAAAATTTCGGATCACTGATAAAAAGAGAGTTTCGCTTTTTTTGGCAAAACAATGTCCTCCGGTTATTATTTATCGGAGCGCCATTGCTCTATGGTATTTTGTTGGGTTATGTATATGGCAAAGGAAAAGTAACCGATTTACCGATTGTGGTTGTAGACGAAGATCGCAGTGAAATGAGTGCCAAAGCGATCCAGATGTTTCAGGATAACGAAGTACTGAACATCGCTGCCACCTTATATGATCAGAACAATTTATCTCAGATTGCGATCGACAAAGAAGCCACCTGCGTGGTATTGATTCCCAAAGGTTTTGAAAAAATGGTACTTACCAAAAAGTATCCCGAAATCGTCACGATTGTCAATACTTCCAACGTACTTACGGCCAATTATGCCTCAACCGCCTTACAGGTTTGCCTCGGAACTCTAAAAGCCGGCGTACAAATCGAAACGTTGCGCAAACAAGGTACGCCGGAAAATCTGGTGATGACACAATACGAGCCGTTCCGAACCACGTTTATCAAAAAATACAACCGCAGTACCAACTATATGTATTTCTTGTGGCCGGGGGTTTTAGCTACGGTTTTACAGCAGGTTTTATTATTGGGACTGGCCTTATCGTTTGCATCGGAATATGAAAACGGAACGTTTAAAGAATTGGTACAAAAATGCCCGTCGTTATTAAAACTGATCACTATAAAAATCGTTCCGTACCTGATTATGAGTTTTGGTTTATGGATTTTATACTGGTTGTTTACCCTATGGTTCCGTATTCCGTTTTTCGATAATTTAGGCCCGTTGACTTTTGTAGCCGGTATTTTTGTGATTGCGGTTTGCTTTATCGGTATTTTGGTCAGTATCCTGATTCCAAACCAGCTTAAAGCCACCGAAATCCTGATGGTTATTGCCACACCAAGTTTTATTTTAAGCGGCTTTACCTGGCCGTTAAGTCAGATGCCATTTTGGGTACAATGTGTTGCCGATGTCATTCCACTAACGCATTTCCTAAAAGCTTTTCGTATTCTGATCATCGAAAACGGTGATTTATCCCAAACGGTAAGCGCGATCCGGAATATGGTACTAATTGCCGTGATATGCGGAATTGCATCCTATGTGGCACTGTATTTTAAACGCAAAGCTGTACTTCGGGATGAATAAAACGACTGCCTGTAACGAAATAAAAAAAGAGCGGTAAAATACCGCTCTTTTTTTATTTTTCAATTTCCCTAAGGTTTTCCATTTTCTTAAACTCCAGGAATCCTTTGATATCTTCGAAATGCTCCCGTACGCGTTTGTTTCCAAACTCAAATACTTTGGTCGCCAGTCCGTCCAAGAAGTCCCTGTCGTGCGACACCAGAATCAACGTACCGTCGAAATCTTTTAAGGCATCTTTAATAATATCTTTGGTTTTCATATCAAGGTGGTTGGTTGGCTCATCCAGAATCAATACGTTAACCGGCTCCAATAATAACTTGATCATCGCCAAACGTGTTTTTTCTCCTCCGGATAATACTTTTACTTTTTTTGTGGTATTATCACCGCTAAACATAAAAGCACCTAGTAAATCTTTGATCTTGGTACGGATATCTCCTACCGCGATATGGTCGATTGTTTCAAAAACCGTTAGGTTCTCATCCAATAACGACGCCTGATTCTGAGCGAAATACCCCACTTTTACATTGTGTCCTACTTCCAGTTTTCCTTCGAAATCGATCTCCTTCATAATCGCTTTGATCATCGTCGATTTTCCTTCTCCGTTCTTTCCGACAAATGCCACTTTCTGTCCGCGTTCGATCACCATACCGGCATTTTTAAATACCACATGATCGCCATATGATTTTGTAAGCTCTTCCACCACAACCGGATATTGCCCCGAACGTGGAGACGGGGGGAATTTCAGACGCAGTGCCGAAGTATCCACTTCATCCACTTCAACCAGTTCCAGTTTTTCAAGCATTTTTACCCGCGACTGTACCTGTAAGGTTTTGGAATAGGTTCCTTTAAAACGATCGATAAACTCTTGCGTTTCGGCAATCATTTTTTGTTGCTCATCGTAGGCTTTTTGCTGGTGAACACGTCGGTCTTTACGCAACTCCAGATAATCGGAATATTTAGCTTTATAATCGTAAATACGCCCCATCGTTACTTCGATGGTACGATTGGTGATATTGTCGACAAAAGCACGGTCGTGGGAAATTACCATTACCGCTTTAGCCGAATTGATCAAGAAATCTTCCAACCATTGAATACTTTCGATATCCATGTGGTTGGTTGGCTCATCCAACAGAATTAAATCCGGTTTTTGTAATAATATTTTGGCCAGTTCGATTCGCATACGCCATCCACCGCTAAACTCGGATGTTGGACGGTTAAAATCTTCGCGAACAAACCCCAGTCCTTTTAATACTTTTTCAACTTCCGCTTCGTAGTTTACTTCCTCGATCGAATAAAATTTCTCGCTTAATTCCGAAACCCTTTCGATCAGCTTCATATAGTCGTCACTTTCATAATCGGTACGAACGGTTAGCTGTTCATTCAGGTCATCGATTTCGGTTTTCATTGCAAAAATCGCAGCAAAAGCTTTTGAGGTTTCTTCAAAAACAGTCGCGTCATCCTTTGTTAGCAAATGCTGTGGCAAATAGGCAATAACGGCTTCTTTTGGTGCCGATATCGCTCCCGTAGACGGTTTATTTTCCCCTGCAATAATCTTTAACAAAGTCGATTTCCCGGCTCCGTTTTTCCCCATTAAGGCGATTTTGTCATTTTCATTGATGGCGAAAGTCACATCACTAAATAATGTTGTACCTCCAAACTGCACCGAAATATCGTTAACTGTAATCATGGTATGGTTGTATGCCTTTTAATTTTAAGGCGCAAAGATAGTTTTTTATTAGACAGTTGGCGTGGAATTTACCGTAAGTTTTTGGAAATAAAAAAGCCGGTAACTACCGGCTTTTTATCTGTTTAGATATATAGATTTTCGTCTTCGGCTTCTTCTCCGTATTCTTCCAACCCGAATAAATAGGGCTCGATCATGGTCTTATCAGCCATTGCTTCGACACGTTCAGTCAGGGCATGTGCAAAGAACACCCGTTGCGTTTTTTCGATACTATTCGACAATCGCAGAATCACGGCATCCTGACGCAAACGGAATATTTCGTCGGCATCATCTACGATAAATAATTTTACCGTGTTGATGTTAAATCCGGCCGAAGAAAACATCGCGTTAATTTTATTTGGTGTTCCAACCAAAATATCTACGCCCAATGAGATCTGGTTTTTATCGTAATCAATATCCCCTTTATCGTGCGCTCCAAAAACACGAAGGTTATGGTAATTTCCGAGTTTACGGAACAAATCCACCATTGCCAACACTTCTTCTTTGTCTTTTACGATAACCATCGCCCGTGTCGATTCGCCTTCTGCTTTTTCGAGTTTCTGAATTACGGTATAAACAATTGTTGTGGATTTTCCTCCGCTATCCGGCATGATCACCACTGCATCGGCACCACTTTTCAACGTTCCGAAACACTCCTTCTGGATTTCGTTAGGCTCGGTTATACCGTTTTCCACCAAAGCCTGCGCCAGTTTTTCGTCTATTTTTTTTAATTTCATATGATAATCCCTAAAAAAGAACCGGTTTCCCTGTCTTTTATATTATTTACTTGCAAACATTTTTACGTCATTTTCAGAAATCTCAGCACCGCCCAATATGATCAATCGTTCGATTACGTTTCGAAGTTCCCGGATATTCCCGGTCCAATCGTATTCCTGTAATAGTTTAACCGCCGGAGCCGAGAACTTCTTACAGGTACTTCCCTGTTCGGAGGCTATTTTTTCGGCGAAATGTGTAATCAATAACGGAATGTCTTCACGTCGGTCGTTTAATGCCGGTACTTTGATTAAAATAACAGCCAAACGATGGTATAAATCTTCACGGAAACGACCTTCTTCAATTTCCTTTTTCAGATCTTTATTGGTAGCGGCTACGACACGTACATCAACTTTGATATCTTTATCGGCACCAACTCTTGTGATCATATTTTCCTGTAATGCCCGTAATACTTTGGCCTGAGCCGGTAGACTCATATCTCCGATTTCATCCAGGAAGATTGTTCCTTTATCAGCTGCTTCAAACTTTCCGGCGCGATCTTTAACCGCCGATGTAAACGCACCTTTAACATGCCCAAACAATTCACTTTCGATTAACTCCGATGGAATGGCGGCACAATTCACTTCGATCAACGGTGCGGTTGAACGCTCGCTTTTTTCGTGTAACTGATGTGCAACAAGTTCTTTCCCGGTTCCGTTTGGCCCTGTAATCAATACTCTGGCTTCGGTTGGCGCTACTTTATCGATCATGTCTTTGATCTGATTGATGGCATCACTATCACCGATCATTTCATAATTTTTACTGACTTTTTTCTTCAGTATTTTATTTTCGATCACGAGTTTTTTACGATCCAAAGCATTGCGGACCGTGTTTAATAAACGGTTTAAATCCGGTGGTTTCGAAATATAATCAAAAGCGCCCAGACGCATGGTATTTACAGCCGTTTCCAGATCGCCATGACCAGAGATCATCACCATCGGGATTTCGGGTTTTATTTTTTTTACGGCTTCCAGTACTTCTTCTCCATCCATTTTCGGCATTTTGATATCGCACAGTACCAGGTCGTAGTCTTCATTTTTGATTTTTTCCAATCCCTGTAATCCATCTTCCGCTTCTTCTACTTTGTAGGTGTCGTTTTCTTCCGAAAGTATTTTGGACAAGACTCTTCTGATGGCTGCTTCGTCTTCTATGATTAGTATTTTGGGCATTATCGACCGTATTTGAAAGTTATCGTTTGCTAAAATAACAAAAAGCAAAACAAAGTTTGTGAAGTTTATGCTAAACTCCTATCCCGAAAAACAATTTAGCGGTTCAGGATTGTAATTTCCCGTTGCGGGAAGGGTATACTGATATTATGTTGTCGGAAAACCGCATCAATTTTAAATCGGATTTCACTTTGTATCTTTGGACTTTTCATGCCATCGCTAACCGAAAAGGTCACGGCAAAATCCAGAGCCGAATCGCCAAAATCTTGAAAAAGAACCGTAATTCCTTCGTCAACAACCACACCTTCCGTTTCCCGGACACAATCTTCCAGTAATTTTTTAACCAGTTGTACATCGCTACCATAAGCTACGCCAACGGTCACCTGTTCGCGGTTTGTACTGTTATTTTGTGTCCAGTTAAAAAGCGTTTCGCTCATAAACTGATGATTTGGAATAATCATAACCCTGTCGTTTCGGGTTACAGCCCGGGTTGTACGCAAACGGATTTCGGTTACTTTCCCGACTTTTCCATCCACTTCAATGACATCACCAACATGTAAAGACTGATCCAATATCATCAAAACGCCGGAAATAATATCCTGAAAAAAGGTTTGTAAAGCCAGTCCAATTCCTACAAAAAGTGCTGCTGAAGCCGTCAGGAAGACGTTCATGTTCACACCGGAAGCATGTAGGGTAAACATCACTACAAAAATGTAAACGATGTATTTAAAAAACTGAAATACGCCTACAAATTTATTTTTATCCTGTTCCGGTATTTTTTTAATAATGATCCGAAAGATGATCCGCAGAGCAATGCCGGTAAACACAAAAGCAAAAACCAGAACCAGGAGATCGAACACCGAGAAATCAATACTCTTGGTGTCGATCAGTCTGAATCCTAATATTTTCTCTACATGTTCCAGCATCGTATTGTTTAATATTTAAGCCATTTGTATAATTCTTTCCAGGTTGGTTTTTTCCCGTACATCAGGATACCTACTCTGTAAATTTTGGCCGCAAACCATACCACCAGCAGAAAAGTTCCAAACAGTAAAACAATTGAAACTACCAATTGCCACCACGGCACTCCAAACGGGATACGCATTAGCATTACGATTGGCGAGGTTAACGGTATAATCGAAAACACGGTTGCCACGGTTCCATGCGGGTCGTTCATTACGGTAAAAAAACCTACATATACGCCCAACATCATTGGCATAATGATCGGTAACAAAAACTGTTGCGAATCGGTTTCACTATCAACAGCGGCACCAATAGCAGCATATAGCGAGCTATATAAAAAGTATCCGCCTACAAAATAGATGATAAAACAGCATACCAATGTTCCCAAAGGCAGGTTTAATATTTCTTTGATATAGGATTGCATGGTTCCGCCCATTTGCTGTTGCGCCGCATTGATCATTTCCGGATCAATTGAAGCCTGAGCACCGGTCTGCACTCCAAAAAAGGAGGCAACTCCAATCAATAATGTGACACCAACTATTGCCCAAATTGTAAACTGTAAAAGTCCCGCCAATGAGTTTCCGATAATCTTACCAAGCATCAGCTGGAATGGTTTTACCGACGAAATGATAATCTCGATGATACGGTTGGTTTTTTCTTCGATTACACTGCGCATTACAAAGTTACCATAAATGACGATAAACATCATGATCAGGTAGCCAAAGACCGAACCAATGACGATTTTGATCTCGTTAAGTCCTTTAATGCTATCTTCACCCGAAAATTTTGTCAGGTGAATATTGGCATTTGTTTTGGCTTTTTCGATTTTATCATAATCAAACCCCAGTTCTTTCAGATTGTTCTGCGTTAACTGATGATCAATTACTTCTTCCATACTCATGATAAAATCCATACTTGGACTGTCATCCGAGATATATTCCACTTTTGTTAGTAATTCTTTTGGATCAGTTACTTTCGGAATGTAGATCATTCCTTCGTAGTTTTTACTGGCCGTATCTTTAGCTGTTTTTAACGGCATGGCCGATAAATCCACATATACGGTTTTCTCGGTGTTTTTGAAATCTTTTTTAAAGATTCCGGATTCGTCATGTATCGCTATTTTTTTGACTTCTGCATTGTTCATATTGACCAAATAGCCAATCAGGAATGACATACCCACGATTAGCAACGGGCTTAGGAACGTCATCACGATAAATGATTTATTACGCACTTTGGCGATAAACTCTCTTTTTATGATTAAGGATAAAACGCTCATTATTTACGGCTTACAGTTTGAATAAAAATATCGTTTACACTTGGTATTTTTTCCACGAAATGGGTTACCTGTCCATTCTGGGTTAAAATGTTTAACAACGCATTCGGAGTTGCGTTTCCGAGTTGCACTTCCAGTTTTAATTCGTCATTAAGGGATTTAAAATTGGTTTGCTCCAGCGTAAATTGCTGCGTCAGTTCGTACATCAAACGTTCGATATTATCCGATAAGATTCCTACTTCAAAAGCATTGGTACGATGATCTTTTTTCACATCGATCAGTTTCCCTTCGATCAGTTTGTTCGATTTATGAATCAGCGCAATATCGTCGCACATTTCTTCCACACTCTCCATTCGGTGTGTTGAAAAAATAATTGTGGATCCTTTTTTCTTTAATTCGAGGATTTCATCTTTGATAATATTGGCATTCACCGGGTCAAAACCGGAAAAAGGTTCGTCAAAAATCAACAATTTTGGTTGGTGCAATACCGTTACCACAAACTGAATTTTTTGCGCCATACCTTTGGAAAGCTCCTGGATTTTTTTGTTCCACCACCCCTGAATTTCCAGTTTTTCGAACCAATATTGCAGTTGTTTTTTAGCTTCCTCTTTCGAAAGTCCTTTTAATTGCGCCAGGTATAACGCCTGCTCGCCCACTTTCATGGTTTTATACAAACCTCTTTCTTCGGGCATATAGCCGATATGTTGTACGTGATACGGTGCTAATTTTTCACCGTCGAGAATTACTTCGCCGCTATCGGGCATCGTAATCTGGTTAATAATCCGGATCAGGGATGTTTTTCCGGCACCATTCGGACCTAACAGTCCGTATATACTTCCTTTGGGAACTTTTAAAGAAACGCTGTTTAAAGCTGTGTAATCACCATATTGCTTTACAACGTTTTTAACCTCTAAGATTGAACTCATTTGATTAACTATAGATTTCTGTAAAAGTAAAAAATAGTTACCAAATAGGATTAATTCTTATAAAAAAACCCACCCCTGATTTTCGCAAGGATGGGAAAAATTGCTATGAAAAAGAAATTCACCAGCCTTAGCTAGTGAATTTCAAAAGTATAACTTTTATAATCATTATGAAAACATGTCCTTAACTTTTTCAAAAAATGATTTATCCGATTTTTCCGGTTTTGGGACAAAGTTCTCGTCTTCCAACATTTTCTCAAAAAACTGCTTCTGTTCTTTGTTCAATGTTTTCGGTGTCCACACATTCACGTGTACCAGTAAATCACCACTACCGTAACTGTTAAGACTTGGAATTCCTTTGCCTTTTAAGCGTAGAATTTTACCGGATTGTATTCCTTCTTCCAGTTTGATACGTACTTTTCCGTTTACCGTATCGATATCTTTTGAGGTTCCCAAAGCGGCTTCCGGGAAACTGATATACAAATCGTAATGCAGATTTTCACCTTCACGCTTTAATTTTTCGTGTTCCACCTCTTCGATTGCCACAATTAAATCGCCCGGAACACTGTTTCCGCCTGGTGCATCGTTTCCTTTTCCGGCTACTTTTAACTGCATACCGTCTACCACTCCGGCCGGAATTTTGATCGATACCGTTTCGTCTTCCATAATCATTCCTTGCGCATCGGCATTGGACGGTTTACTATCGATAATTTGTCCGCTACCACTACAGGTATGACACGGAGAAGAGGTTTGCATTCTGCCCAGAATCGTATTGGTCACTTTTGTCACCTGACCCGAACCGTTACAGGTTGGACAGGTTTTATAGGTTACCCCTTGCGCCTGGATTTTACGTTTCACTTTGACTTTTTTCTCAACGCCGTTTGCGATTTCCTCCAGTGTTAACTTCACTTTGATACGCAGGTTGCTTCCTTTCATACGACGTTGTCCGCCACCTCCGCCGAATCCGCCGCTAAAACCGCCGAATCCGCCACCGAAAGCACTTCCGAAAATATCCCCGAACTGACTAAATATGTCGTCCATATTCATATGTCCGCCACCGCCAAATCCACCGGCACCGTCGAAGGCCGCGTGACCATACTGATCATAACGTGCTTTTTTGTCAGGATCACTTAGTATCTCATACGCTTCGGCAGCCAGTTTGAATTTTTCTTCCGCTTCTTTATCGCCCGGGTTTTTATCAGGATGATATTCAATCGCTTTTTTTCGGTATGCTTTTTTAATTTGCTCCGGAGAAGCGCCTTTCTCAATACCTAATATTTCGTAAAAATCTTTTTTCATAAACCAAATTATTCCAATTGAAATACTCCGAAGTCCCTAAAAAGGCCTCCGGAGTTTCTATTTTTTAAGCTTTATTGTCCTACCACTACTTTTGGGAAACGGATAATTTTGTCGCCAAGTTTGTATCCTTTTTCGATCACGTCTACAATTTTCCCTTTTAATTCTTCCGACGGAGCCGGAATCAGGGTAATGGCTTCGGCAAAATCCGCATCAAAAGCATCACCTGCTTTAAGTTCTACTTCTTCAAGGCCTTTCGACACTAATGTCGATTTTAACTTATCATAAATCAGCGTCACACCTTTTGTCAGGTTTTCGTCACCCAGATTTTTAGAAATTTCAGGCAAAGCTCTGTCAAAATCGTCCAATACCGGCAACATGGCCTGTAAAACTTCCTGATTGGCCGTTTTAAACAGATCCAATCGCTCTTTCGAAGTTCGTTTTTTATAGTTTTCAAACTCCGCAAACAATCGTAGGAATTTGTCTTTTTCTTTCGCTATTTCTTCCTGCAATTGTTCTTCAACAGTAAGTTCCGGTTGTGGAATCCCCTGATTTTCTGCTGCATTCTCACCTTGTGTTGTTTCTTTTTCTATGTTTTCAGTATTTTCCTGGCTCATATTTTTAAATATTTTCTTGAACATTTTTCAGTTTGTATCGCTAATTTGGATTGCAAAAGTATTGCCAAATATTAAAAAATGTCAATTTGTCACCTAACTATTTTTTCAAACCCGGTTTTAACTGTAAAAAAGACAAGGCTTTACCGGCAATTCCCGTATCTTTCCGTACCTAAAAAAGCACAATAAAAACGGCTTTTTACTACGATTCGTAATCGAAATTTAATATAATTTTAAGAATTTATTCGTTTCGTTTCGATAGATTTGTGGAAACTAAAAATTTATTTTTATGAAAAAAGGCATTTTAAGTTTATTTGTTTTAGCCACTCTATCACTGGCTTCTTGTAAAAAAGAAACAACCAATGAAGCGGAGATTAAAGAAACGGTAGAAGCTCCTGTTACGTCGAACGAAGCAGCAAAGTTTAATGTCGATGCCAAAGCATCTTCCATTAACTGGGTAGGAAGCAAACCAACCGGAAAACATACCGGAACGATCAATATTAAAAATGGTGAACTATATGCCAAAGATGGTGTTATTGAAACCGGAAAGGTTTTTATCGATATGACATCCATTGCGGTAACCGATTTAAAAGGTGACGAAAAAACATCTTTGGAAGGACATTTAAAAGGTCTTGGAAAAGAAAGCGATGTAGATCATTTCTTTAACACCAAAAAATATCCGGAAGCGGTATTTGAAATTACCAAAGTAACCGAAGAAGCCGGAAAGAAAATGGTTGAAGGTAACCTGACGTTAAAAGACATCACAAAAAGTGTGAAATTCCCGGCTACTATTACTGCCGATGCCAACGGTATCAGCATCGAGAGTGAGCCTTTTACAATAAATAGAACGTTATGGAACGTAAATTATGGCTCAAAATCTGTATTTGACAATTTAGGAGACAAATTTATCAATGACGATATCGAATTAAAAGTTAGCGTAAAGGCAACAAAATAATTATTACTTCATCTTACGATTATGCTACGGAGTGCTGAATATTTTCAGCACTTTTTTTATTTAGGGTCGCAACAGATTGTCCAGCGCTTTATCGAGAAATTTGTATTTAAACTGAAATCCATTATCGAGCGCTTTTTGCGCACTCACTTTCTGACTTTCGAATAGTAGTATATGCATGTCGCCCAAAATGAGTTTCATCATAAAACGAGGCGCATTTGGAAGGATTACTTCTTTATTTACCGCTTCGGCGATCGCTTTTATCAGTTCCTGACTCGTTACCGGATTGGGCGCAACGGCATTATAAACACCTGTCCAATTATTTTCCATCGCAAAATAAATCATATCGGCCAGATCGTGAATATGAATCCAGGACTGAAATTGTTTACCGGAACCAAAACCGGCCGCCATTCCCATTTTAATTGGTTTGAGCATTTCCATTAAAACACCACCCTGATTGGACAACACCAATCCAAAACGGAGTTTACATACATTAATATTAAGTCTGCGGAATTGATCGACAGCATCTTCCCATTTGAGTACAACATTCCCAAGAAACGTATCGCTCACTTCTTTCGATTCTTCGCTATATAACACGGTTTGACTATCCGGATAAATGCCGATAGCGGAAGCACTAATAATCTGTCGGACCTGATTTGGATTTTCTTTTAGTACTTTATACAAAAGATTGGACGATAAAATCCGGCTTTCGATAATTTCTTCTTTATAGGCCGAAGTCCATCGTTTTGAAATGGAAGCACCTGCAAGATGTACGATTACATCCACTCCCAACAAGCAGTTTTCATCTATAATACCCTGTTCCGGATTCCAGAAAAACCCGTGGTAATAGGATTCTTTTTCTATTTTCTTCCGGGAAGTAGTGAGATAATGAATCGCAATACCGTTTTGCAACAACAACGCAACCAATTCCTTACCTACTAAACCGGTAGCTCCGGTAATTAATACTTTCATACACCCTTTCTTTTTCAAAAACACCGACAACAATAAAGCTTACACTCTTTTCATTTTCAGCATTTTATTACAAATTTAAACGCTATATCGGGAATATAAAAGTTATTTAAGTTAGGTTTAACGTAGTAAAATTACCCTTAAAAGATTACTTAATCCGGACGCTCCATTCGAATTCCATTTCCGATACCTGATCTCCTTTTTCGTCTCTTCCGATCGATTTCATCCAGAAGGTTTGTCCTTCGCCGGTAGCAATGGTATTTTTAATCGCCTCTTCGATCAGATGGCCGTCATTACAAACAAACGTTATTCGGCCTCGCGCTTTTTTTGAAAAATTACCTTTATTATTCGCGACTAGCATTGAAATCTTTTTTCCGCTAAGCTGAATCTGGTACATCACCAAAGCACCGGTAGTCAATTCGGCCGCCATTGCCTGAACAGCAAAATACATCGAATTAAACGGATTTTGATTAAACCAACGATGCTTAACCGTTACTTCGCAGGAAGCTTCCGATATTTTCCGAACACGTACGCCACTCCAGTAAGCAGACGGTAACTTAAAGAATAAGAAGGTGTTTAGTTTTGAAGGTGTAAATTTCATAAAGCCTTATTTTTTTATAAAAATACAAAAAATACTATGCGTTCATATAAAATTTAAAAGTTACTTTCTGCACAATAGAACTATATCTAAAAAAGAATTGAATTTACAATAGCTCCCTATTCTTTCGAAAATACATCCAACTTTAGTTTCTTTCATAATCAATCCCTATATACGACATTCTTCTTATTAAAAATCTTAAATAAAAACCGTCGCCCATATACATCTGTAATAAAATTCTTTACTTTTACAAAACTACTAAATGGTAGCCAAAATTTTAATCATCGCTAACAAAATGACACTAAAACTAAAAATAGTATACCTTTTCAATTTACTTCTGCTAAACGTTTTTTGTTTTGGACAAACTAAGTCACTTGCTGAAGAAGCCATTACTTTAGAGAACTTTAATTTTAACACCAAAATTGAAGTTCTTATCCCTGAAAAATACAGAGATGAAAGCGATACCGATTACGAGTCTTACCGGTTTTCATCCCGAAATGGTTCCCCAAACTCCTTTACAAAAAACACCATCTTTATAGACGAAAACAATCCTAAAAAGGGAATCATCAGAACTGAATTTTATCAAACGGTTTCCTCTAACAGGAATACAGCTGCCGCATTTAAAAACCAAACCTTTAATCGCGTGAGTTTTGTGCTAGATCAGAACAATCAGATTTATGTTGTCTGTGCTGTTGCAATGATTGTAACCGAAAAAGAGCAAAAAGACTTACTTAAACAACTAAACGACAACTATGGTCAGTACAAAAAATACAAAGGAAAATCGACAGGCAATTATTATGTTTATGAATGGCAAACAAAAGACAAGATCATACGCTATTCGTCTGTATTTGTCGATGGAAATGATATAATCGAAAAACACCTGGTTGATGAAGAGCATCCCGAAATGGTACCCGAAAAAAAATCCCGTTTTGAAGGCTATTTTTATCTTATTAAAAAACAAAAAATTAAGGACACCAAGAATCTGGAAATGTCCGATTTTAATTTTATCAACTAATACAATTATTACTCAAAGTGGTTTAGCGTAGCCATTCTTAAATTACGCTACTTAAACCCTTATATTTATAAAACACTACCGAGCCGGCAAAACGCCGGCATTAAATACATTTATATTCCAGGCATAAACTTAGATTTCGATATTGCGAAGTCACTTTTTACAAGATAAGGCGACTATTCAATTTTTATCGCATCACACGCCACACTCCATATTTTACAACATAAAAACCTGATTTATAAATAATTAGAATTTAAAATCATGTAATTGCATTAGCTTTAAAATGTTAAAAAAAAGTTAAATTAATGTACTATGTAATACAAGATACCATTCTTTAGCAATATATTTGTATAAGAAAATAATAGCTAATCAATAGTATTATAGAAACGAGAATCAATCATCAATCAAAAAACAATAGTATTATGAACACAACAACTAACGAAAAGAACACCGCGACGATCATGCATCTAAGCACTTTAAGTCAGTATTTTATTCCATTTGGGAATTATTTTTTCCCGATATTAATCTGGGCTTTTAAAAAAGACAAATCGGATTTTGTGGATTACAACGGAAAACAAACCCTTAATTTCCAGTTAAGTATGTTGCTATATTCCTTAATCCTTTTACTAATATCGGTACCGATATTGCTGTATACGATCTTTAAAAACATTTCATTCAGCAATTTTGACGGTAGCGACCTGATTATCCGCGAAATGTCGACAGCCAATATTTCCGGAATCGTAATTATAGCCGCAATTGCCGCACTGCTATTCTGCTTTTTAAAAGTAATGGAATTTTTCCTGGTTATTTATGCCGCGGTAAAAAGCAGTAACGGACAAAAATACCATTATCCGCTTAGCATCAACTTTTTAAGATAAAAAAATCAATCATCAATCACATCATCAATCATCAATCAAAAAATGAACAGTTTAATCTCAAAAAAGAAATTCTATGAACATTGAGAACACTAAAGCTCAGATGCGCAAAGGAATTCTGGAATTTTGCATCCTCTCCGTGATCAAGGAAAAAGATGCCTATACATCCGAAATTCTGGACACCTTAAAAAACGCAAAACTACTCGTTGTGGAAGGCACCGTATACCCTTTGTTGACCCGGTTAAAAAACGACGGATTATTAAACTACCGTTGGGAAGAATCGACCTCCGGGCCACCGAGAAAATACTACAGCTTAACCGAAGAAGGACACGAATTTTTAAAAGAATTAAATAGTACCTGGACAGAACTATCTGATGCAGTAACCATTATAACCAGCCAAAACCAATAGCCATGAACAAAACAGTAAGTATAAATTTAGGAGGTTTTTTCTTTCATATAGATGAAGACGCCTTTCAGAAATTGAACCGATACTTCGATGCAATCAAGCGCTCCTTATCCCCTGATGGCCGGGACGAAATCATGAATGACATCGAAAGTAGAATTGCAGAACTTTTGTCGGAGAAACTTTCGAGCGACAAACAAGTAGTAAGTCTAACCGAGATCGATCAGGTTATCGCTGTGATGGGTCAGCCGGAAGATTACCGACTGGAAGACGACACCGATACTCCGAAACAGACCCATACAACCTATACCTCAAACGGTTCCAAAAAATTATACCGTGACAAAGAAAAAGGAATGCTAGGTGGTGTAGCCGCTGGTTTTGGACACTATATTGGACTGGATCCGCTTTGGTTACGAATCATTCTGATCTTATTAACATTGGCCGGATTTGGAGCCGGAATTGTAGCCTATATCATTTTATGGATCCTGGTTCCGGAAGCTAAATCAACAGCCGAAAAACTGGAAATGACCGGAGAGCCGATCACAATATCGAATATCGAAAAGAAGGTTCGTGAAGGCTTTGGTGAAATCACCGACAAGATCAACAATCTTGATCATCAAAAAATAGCCGATGAAGCCAAAAGCGGTGCTACCAAAGTAGCTACCACTATAGAAGATGTTTTTCTGGTAATTTTTAAAGTATTCGCCAAAGTAATCGGAGCTATAATCGTGATCTTTTCGCTAATGGGATTAATCGGACTTGTTGTAACCTCCTTTATGATGATTTTTACCGCTGCGATTCCAAACTCTCCTTTCTTTGACTTTATGAATGCGTTTAACTATACCGATATGCCGATGTGGTTATTAGGTCTATTAACGCTGTTAAGCATTGGAATTCCGTTATTTTTCTTCTTCCTGTTAGGATTAAAAATTCTGGTAAACAACCTGCGTTCTATCGGGAATGTGGCTAAATTCACCTTATTGGGAATCTGGATTATTTCATTGATCATGTTGATCTATTTAGGAATCCGCCAGGCGACAGAAGTTGGTTTTGAAGGTAAAGTAGTTGAAAAAAAGAATATCGATTTAACCGTTAACGACACCTTACAAATCAAGATGCGTTTTAACGATTATTTCTCCAAAACGGCCGATAGCGATACCGAATTCCGATTTGCACAGGACTCGGCACAAAACGAAGTAATTTATTCCAATAATATTGAAGTACATATACTAAGAACATCGGAAGCTCCTTATGTTCAAATCGAAAAAGTAGCCGGAGGGCATTCTTTATCCGATGCGCGTAAAAGAGCTGAAAAAATCAAATATAACTTTGAAATTAAAAACCATACGTTATTCTTAGACAACTATTTACTGACCGGTATTGCAAATAAATACCGCAACCAAAAAGTTAAAGTATATTTATATCTTCCGGAAGGTGTCATTATCCATCCGGGTGAAAATGTAGACGATTATCTGGAAAACAATTATTCGAATTATTACCTGCAAGGAGGCAATGATCAATACCATTACCGTGTTGAAAAAGAAGAATTAAAATGTCTGGATTGTCCGATAGACGAACCGGAAGAATGGAATGAAGATGGTGCCGACAGCACTAGCACCACTACCGTAACCATTAACGGACAAGGGGTTCAGATTAAAGAAAATTCTAAAAAAGAAGTGACCAAAAGTGTTGAAGGTGTTGAATTGCGAAAAGATAAAATCATTATCAACACCAAATAAATGAATTGCGGTAAAGTCGGCCGATTTGAAAGTCGGCTTTACCGTTTCGAAAAGAGCATCAACCAATCCAAAAAACGAATATTATGATCAAACTAGCTGTTCATTTTGCAAAAATAGTGATTGCCGCAGCGGCTGCATTACTATTCGGTTCTTGTAACAACATCAACATGCCTAACTTTCAAAAAGTTGACGGTGACGGACATGTAACCACTCAAACGCGAAACATTGCGTCAAACTTTACCTCTATTTCGGCTTCCCGCGGATTAGAAGTCATTCTGGTACAAGCACCGGAAACCAAAGTAACCGTTAAAGCCGATAGCAATTTACAAGGCCATATCAAAACCGAAGTAGTCGAAGGCGAATTGCAAATCACTTCCGATGTTAATATCCGAAATGCGGAATCAAAAACCGTATATGTAGCACTTCCAAAACTGGATTCTTTTCAGGCGTCAAGCGGCGTAAGTGTGAGCAGTACCAATATGCTACGCAACAACACCATTGCTTTTTCATCCAGTAGCGGTAGTAGTATTAACGTAAAAGTAAACGCCGAAACCATTAGCTGTGAAAGCAGCAGTGGTAGCGAAATAAAAATTACCGGAAAAGCAAACCGCCTGGAAACGGATTCCTCCAGTGGAAGTAGTATCGTTGCGGACAAGCTTGCCGTAAAAGACGCTACCGCAGATGCCTCAAGCGGAAGCAGTATTGTACTCAATGCTACGCAAAGTCTTACTGCTGAATCAAGCAGTGGCAGTTCGGTTTCCTATATCGGAAGTCCGGGTCATCTAACAAAGAAAGTCTCATCCGGTGGCAGTGTGTCGCCTTACTAACAAATCGGAAGCATCGCAATGGCGGTGCTTTTTTTTAGGATTAATTTAAGGTAATCAACTGCGAAAATAGCCGGTGCGCAGTTATTTTTTACCTAAATTTGCGTTTCAAATTCAACTAGTTCATGAAAAAAACGATTTTATTATTTGCCCTATTACTCACAGCAACACTTACATTTGCTCAGAAAAAAGAAAAACTAAAAGGTTCTAAAATTGTAACCGTTACTCAAAAAGATGTTGAAAAATTTGAAAACCTGGAATTTGAAGATAATCTTGAAGTATTCCTGGTAAAAGGAGACAAACAGGCACTGGAAATTGAAGCCGATGATAACCTTCACGAATCCATCAAAGCCGAAATGTACGGCAACACCCTACGCGTTTACACCGATAAAGATATCTCGAATGCTAAAAAACTAAGCGTTCGTGTAACCTATACCAACGATTTAAAAATGATTTCGGCTAAAAACGAAACCAAACTAAACGCTTTGGCTGATTTACAACTCGATAACATCACGGTAAAAAATTTCGATTATTCGAAATCCTTCCTAAATGTAAAATCATCCTCATTTACGATTCTGCTTAACGACAAAAGTAAAGCCGAATTAAACGTAAAAGCTGAGTTTGCTGCATTTGAATTGAGTAAAAATGCCGATTTAAAAGTTTTAGTTGCCACTGCAGAGTCTAAAATTGACCTGTATCAGAAATCAACCGCTACCATTGAAGGTGATTCCGGTATTTCTAAAATCCGATTGGATAATAATGCGACTTTAAATGCTAAGAAATTTTCGGTAACCGATATGGAACTGATCACCGAATCCTATACTACCTGTATGGTAAATGCGCTTAAAACGATTAGCATCTTTGCCACCGGAAAATCCGAAATTCAGTTATTCGGAGCGCCAAAGGTCGACATGAAGAACTTTGCCGATAACGCCACCTTATATAAGAAACTACAATAAATAAAAAAGCTCCTCTAACAAGGAGCTTTTTTTATATCGAAAAGTGAGCATTGCTTACTCCTTTGAAGCCAAATATCTTTCGGCATCCAAAGCTGCCATACATCCTGTTCCGGCGGCTGTAATCGCCTGACGGTATACGTGATCGGCTGCATCACCAGCTACGAAAACACCCGGTACATTCGTTTTAGAAGTTCCCGGTTCGTTGATGATATATCCGGTTTCATCCAATTTGATATAGTCTTTAAAAATATCAGTATTTGGTTGGTGCCCAATCGCTACGAAGAATCCGGTAACCGGAATTTCTTTAAGTTCTCCGGTAGTTCTGTTTTTTACGCGTACTGCCGTAACCACCTGTCCGTCGCCAATTACCTCATCGGTTTCGGTATTTAACAGGATTTCGATGTTTTCGGTTTTACGAACACGATCTTCCATAATACGGGACGCACGGAATTTTTCGCTACGCACCAACATTGTCACTTTACGACAAAGTTTAGACAAGTAGTGTGCTTCTTCACAGGCACTATCACCCGCTCCTACGATAATCACATCCTGATTACGGTAGAAAAATCCGTCGCAAACCGCACAAGCCGAAACACCACCACCCAATTGCAGGTATTTTTGTTCGGATGGCAATCCTAAATATTTAGCAGAAGCTCCGGTACTGATAATTACCGTTTCACAGTGAATTTCTTTTGTATCGTTGATCCATACTTTATGTACTGGTCCGGAAAAGTCCACTTTTGTAGCCCATCCGTCTCTAACATCGGTACCAAAGCGCTTGGCCTGTTCCTGTAACTGTACCATCATTTCCGGTCCGGTTACACCATCCGGATAGCCCGGAAAGTTTTCCACTTCGTTTGTTGTTGTTAATTGTCCACCCGGTTGTGTTCCCTGGTATAGCACTGGATTCATGTTTGCTCTGGCTGCATAGATCGCCGCGGTATACCCCGCAGGTCCCGAACCAATAATCAAACATTTTACTTTTTCAATGGTATCTGACATAATCTGTTTTTATTTTTTTAGCGATAGCAAATGTAAGCCTTAATTAAAAAAGATGTATACAAAATGGATTAGTTTTAACTATGCCAAAATAAAAATGATTTATTTTTCAAAAACGTTTTGCATTTTAAAATTAAGTTCTATATTTGCACCCACAATAACAGACCGCACGGGGTGTAGCGTAGCCCGGTCATCGCGCCTGGTTTGGGACCAGGAGGTCGCAGGTTCGAATCCTGCCACCCCGACAAAAAGCTGAACATTTCTGTTCAGCTTTTTTTGTTTATAGCTATTCAAAATTATTAATACTTATATTTCGCTCACTCTTAATGAAGCTTTTTCACAGTTTCTATATCAATTACGACAGGCAGATCTACTTCGGGATCTAGCTCTAAGTCCATCTGCATTTCTCCTTTTTCATTAGGTTTATATTGGCCGACAATCTTAGCTTTTCCATTGCTGTGCAATCCTTCATCAGAGTCACTGTCTCCTGCTGGCGGAACAGCATCAAAATAACCTTTACCTTCTACTGCATGTACCATTAGCCCCTGAGATATTTCGGTTACCGTAAACTGCACGTCTACACTCATTTCATAAGGCATCGGTTTAGCACGAAATCCACTAAAACGCAAACGCAATACTCCACTTTCCTCCTCATTAATAGTTCCTTCAATTGTACCTGTTGTAAGTGCTCCCATCATTCCTACAGGGGACACCTGAAATTCGTATTTGCCAACCAATCCGTATTCTTTAATCAGGTTTTTTTCTTCTACAATAACATCATCCTTGCTGCATGAACAAAGAAGAAAATTACCTATTAGTACCATCAATGTGATAGTAGCTATTTTTTTGCAAGTGTTTTTTCTATTCATTGTATATCTGTTTTTTTTATTTCTTTCCTGTTATGTGGGCTTTTATCGCAATCGGCAACATCAAATCAAACAACACATATAACTTTTTAGTACTGCATACAAAATAACCTTCCAATTCGGCATCATCGCTCTGCGGAAAAAGTGTACCTATTGGCTGTACTGAAGTTGCTCTTGTTCGCACACTACCTTCTATACCTTTAAGCCATATTGTATCTTGTGCGGTATTCTGTTTTAACATTATATTGATCGTAACGGTCATTTTCAGAGGCATCATACCCGTTTGAAAATCCCGATAGCCAAACTCCAATAATCCGTTATCCAGATTTCTCATCTTTATTGGCCATTTGGCTTCTGTAAAAGTCAACAGTGGTTGGGAACGGGTATCTTCATCATATTTTACCATTTTTATATATACGCTATCATTCCCTTTTCCCGTATAGGCATCATATATTTCTTTTGCCAATGCCTGCGTACCGTAATTTTCCGAGTAATAATCCTTACGATCTGGCAATAAATCCATGTTCAGATCAGGTGAATAATAATCGTCACCCGAACATCCCCAACATATCATAAAAAGTAAACCTATATAACCTCGCTTTTTCATTTCTTATTTTTTTGCGTGCTACGATAACTCCTCTACATTAATATCCTTTCATTTAGTCATCTTTCTATTATATCGTTTGATGAAACTTTTAAAATTTACAGGTTATACCTGCATAAAATGCCCTAGTTTGTCCAGGCATAAAAAATGCAACATTGTCCACCGTAAAATTCGGGAACGGAATCGGCGGTAATATTATCTGATCGCTGATTATATAACTCGACACGTAGTATCGGTTTAAAATATTTTTCCCTTCTATATAGAAAGAGATATTTTTCCAACCTTCAATACCGGTTCTGAATCCGAATATGGTAAAAGCAGGTTGGTACATTGTATTTGTATGATCGATCGGACTTTTCTGCGGCTGACTCTCCGTTGCAAGGGAAAGAAAAAAACGTCCCGGATTCCTATATGTTACCGAAGCGGTCAGATAATGTGTCGGAACACCGGCTAACTGTTTACCTTTATAATTACCGGAACTAAAATAAAAATCACTGTAGGTATACATTGCTCTGACAGCAATTTTGTCCTTTGCCTTGAAAATTTTCTCAAACGGAATAACCGTTGTTCCAAATTCTATTCCCTGATGTATCGTATTGGGGTAATTCCTGGTTTTCTTTATTCCCAAAACAAAATCTTTTACTTCCAACAATTCATTTTTTAGCCACGAACGATACAACGATATATTCCAGTTATAGCGTTTGCTTTCGCAACGTGATCCGATCTCTGCTGTTACAGAAGATTGCTTGTCCAATTGTATTGCAAATAACTCTTTGGGGCTGGTATTGATATTCCCTTTTATTTTTGTTCCCACTAATTCATCAAACGTGGGTGGCTCATAACTTGAACTCCCGTTTCCAAAAAATTGAATATTTTTGTTTTTCCCGGTATTACAAATAAATCCTATTCTTGGATTTACTGCCCGGAATTGCTGCTCCATCGATTGAATACCGGAATGAAAATAACGGTATTTATGTGTTGTATGACTATACCATGGACGCCATTCCGGATCCGGAAATACGTCTTCACTATTACGTTCATTACTGACCGCCTGTATACTTGCTACCCCATGAAAACGCTCGTTAAACCGATGATAATACGTTGTAAAAAATGTTAGGTTTACTGCATTTAATTTATCCTTACTAAACATATAAGAATCCAAACCGTTTACATTAATATGCCCTCGACGGTCGATGTTACCATGACTTTCCAGAAAACCTGTCGTAAACGTTCCTTTTTTTATACGGTGTGTCATCTGCATACTGATTCCGGCATCATTTCCCAGAGAACGTTTTGTTGATAAAACAATCGGAAAAGCGAACCTGTCTTTAACTAACTGATAATACAGGGTTACCGTCAGATTCGTCTGATGCGACAACCGTAATGCGGAACGATTGGCTATACGTAGCACTTCCGCTTCACGACCAGGTCGGTCCCTTTCTATATTCGGCCCCATATAATTCGGAAGTTCTATCCCTTTATTTATTTGTGTGGGATCTTTCAACAACAGCTGCATTGTGAGTGGTCCCGGTATTTCAAAATTGATATAGGAATAGTTAACATATATGCGGCTGGCCACGTTATTTGAAAAACGATAGCCGAAATTTCCTGACACACTTCTTTTTTTGTTTTTGTTATGCTGTCTAAAACCATCTTGCCTGCTTACGGAAACAGACAAGAAACCATCCGATTTTTTCCAACTGTCACCTACCATCATATTTCCCTGTCCGTAACCAAAAGAGCCTCCTTCAGCTTTTAGCTGTATACCGGGTGAGTAGTTGCCATTTCTAGAATTAAAATTGACTGCTCCACCTAATGTAGCCGCGCCATATCGCAATGCATTCGCTCCTTTAAACACTTCTATTGACTCAGCAATAGCCGGATCCATTACACCGACAATAAAAGATCCATCTGCAAAATTTACAGGTATGCCATCCTGCAATAAACACACACCACGTTGTTGCGGATTACTTTGGATTCCTGAACCCCTGATGGATAATCTTGGCTGATCATTCGCTCCGAAAAACTCCTGTATCACAACGCCGGGTTCATATTTCATGGCATCTTTCAACGTTTCCAATCGTTGCACTTCAGGTGTCATTACCACCACGGAAGTACCTCCGGCAATACGTTTGTGCTGTGTTTTAATCGTTTTTAATGAAGCTGCAGCCGTAAGGATTTTCCCAGAAACAGTTACTTCCCGAAGTGCTATCTGCTTTTCGTTCAGGTAAATTATATAATATTGTTTTTTGCTATCATTTTGCGCTATACTGACAGCAACTTCAAAGGGTTCGTAAGACATATGACTGCATACCAATATGTGTTCTCCTGCTGGAGTAACCATACTGAAATAGCCGTTGCCATCTGTGTTTGTTATCAGATTACCATAATCTTTTAGCGTTAGGCTTACATTCGGAATGGGTTCCCCTTCTTTGGACAATACCTGACCTTCGATAAGGAAATCTGGCCGGTATCCTACAACCTGACCAAAGCCTATGACAGCAAAGACATTCGCTAACAAAACCAAATAATATTTAAAAGGCACTACCATATCCAAAATCATGAAATCCAAGGTCTTTGTAAACCAATAATTATTTAGAATTATACTAAATAAACTATATTTGTTAACAAAGGTACTCGAAGCAACTGTTTAGTGAACTCCCAAATTGGCAGTAAAACCTCCCAAAAAGAAAGTGTTTCATTAAATATTTGAATTCATTATGAAATTGAGCGTAAGTAATAAAAAAGTAATCGTATCCATTGCTGTCAACGATGGTTATGCGTTGCAATCAGAACTTCGGGAGCATCTGATTTCACTTAATGGGGTAACCGATCAACAATTCAGGTTTTATAGTACCGATGGGCTAATACTGATAGATAACCAGTTTCAAGTTACAGAAATGATCGTAAGCAGCATTTCTTTTGACCATCGTATTATTACGCTGTTTTTTAACTGTGAAGACAATATCCGAGTAATCCCGATGGATCAGGGCCATAGCAACCATACAACTTTATACGACAACCATCATAATATCGAAGTGATTAACTCCGGTAAACTGGATATTGTATACGAACCAGACACCATCATCAATTCATTTATTATTATTCTATCCAAAGCATTCTGCCTTAGAGTGATACCCCAGGAAAATAACGGTAGTAGTAATTTATTTAAAGCTGTTAACGATGGAACACCCTATCTGTTTTCGACCAAGCAGACACCTTTAAGTTTTGAAATGAAACGGATCATTGGTAATATCCGAAATTGTAAGCGCAAGGGTGCTTTCCATCGACTTTGTCTGGAAATAAAGATTGCCGAATTACTTATGCTACAACTGGAACAACAGCAACTTTTACATACAGAACAAAAGCAGATACCACTGCTTCACGATGCCGATAGGGCAAAAATAAAAGAAGCGAAAAGGATATTAGAGACTAATTTTGTCCAGCCACCTACGATCAAAGATCTGGCGCTTACGATTGGTCTGAACGAAACGAAACTAAAAGCCGAATTTAAAAAAATTTATGACTGTACGATACATACCTTTACCCGGAATCTCCGTATGCAAAAAGCATATCAGCTTCTTATACAAAAGAATTTATTGCTAAAAGAAGTAGCACTGCAGGTAGGATATCAGAAACCTTCTAATTTTACCACTGCGTTTAAAGCGTTTTTCGGTATTCATCCGGGAGCAATCAGAACAATCAAGAAGACGATCGATTTACAGACCTAGGTTTTCTAATAGTACTATTAGAAAACTATGTTGATATAAGTCAATACACCAAATAATATAGTCCGTATTACCATATGAAAAAGGTGGATAATCGATTTACGGGATAACTTTGGCGGTAATATGTGACCCATGATGGCTGGAATCGGTTCTTTATTACAGTCGGGAACACAGGGTTACTTTTTTGATGCCAACAATAAGCCTACGGAATGGCGTTACAACAATGGTAAAGCGTATTCCGATACCGTACTACTTGCAGAAAACAGGAACGCCATTTCGGCATATGGCAAAAATAAAATAGCGGTATTAATCAACAATAAAACAGCCAATTCCGGGGAAGCTATGGCAGTACTTTTTAAAGGATATTCTCAGGCAAAACTATTCGGTACTCCAACTTTTGGTGTTTCGACAGGTTGCGAATCGTTTCCTTTGCCGGATGGATCGCGTATCAATTTAGCGACAAGTGTCTTTGCCGATAAGAACAAAAATAAATACGGCAATGCCATTATTCCGGATATTCCCTGTACCGATAGCGAAGTCCTCGCAAATGCGATTAAATGGATTTATAACTAACTTCTAATCTCTCATGATTATAACCCTGGCGGACTGATTGCAGCACCAGTTGGTGTTTCTCCCATATTTACGGTAATACTGTTCATCTTTTTTGAAATAGTTTTATTAAGAATCAAGCAACGTATTGTCCAATTTCCATTTCCGCTGTAATAATTATAACCTCCAATAAAATCTGCAGCTATACGCCAGGTACCCCCTTCTATAAAAGCATAAACATTCTTAGGATTAAACCATCCTTCATCATGCGGATATAATGTAACACTAAAGCTGCTTTCCAATAGTACTAAATTATAGTCAGAAGCTTTTATACTGGTATTAAAATTTGTAACTACATCTCTATTCACATTATTAAGGACATAAGTGGTATAATTTATTGCTTTTTTATTTTTTTTCACTTCCTTAGTCTCTTTATCGACAACTAAATAAGTAACATCATCAGAAATAGCAGCAGTACTTGTCGTTCTTATTTTTAAGTTCCCGTTAATATCTAAAGTTGCTTGAGGCGAATTGATATTGATTCCTATCTGGGAAAAACAAATTAGAGATGAGAGAAACAAAAAAACAAATAATAATAATTTTATTTTAATCATAATATAGCGCTTTATTTAGGTTCTGGTTAGTCGTTTTATTAGTAATTTGAAACATTATTTTTCGCTGACTTACAGAAATGACGTTACTTAGTCTTATCAGACACACGTATTATCAACTATTATCGTATTTTAAAAAACAGATTATAATCCTGCCGGACTATTTGCACTCCCGATCTCGTTCCCATTCATTTGTACGGAAATAGTAGGGAGCTCCTTTACAATACTCTTGTTGATGGCCAGACAATATATAGTCCAATCCGCATTATCGCCATCATAAGCAGTATAATAATCCGCATAGAGTCGCCATGTCCCGTTCTCTTTATACGCATAGGCATTCTTAGGCCCATATACACCCGTTTCGTAAGGATATAACCAACCACTATTGTAAATACTTCCGACTAGTATCAGGCTAAATTCCGAAGTTTTAATATTTGTATTAAAATTACTGACTAAATCTCCATCTACCGAATTGAGTTGATACGTAAGACAACTTATTGGAGCCGTATTTCCTGAAGATAATACTTTTACTTCCTTAGTATTTGTATCGATAACTAACGAAGAAACATTACTATTATCCGAAACAGTAATGTTTCTTATTTTTAAGTTCCCGTTAATATCTAAAGTTGCTTCCGGGGTATTAGTATTAATTCCAACCTGAGAAAAACAGGTTAGAGATAAAAGGAATAAAAAAGGAATAAATATTTTTAGTTTGACCATACTATTGCGTTTTAATGATAGCACTCGTTGTTTCACATACAGATTAAAATATTATATTTCAAACATTTACAGCAAAAACATCTAATTACAAGGCATTTGAACTTTCTTAAAAAACGTACTTGTAATGTGGTGTAGATAAAAGGTTATAAACCTGCCGGAGAATTTGCAGCTCCGGTACTATTTCCTCCCATATCTACAGTAGTAGCAGGAATCGTAGTTAACAAACGATTATTAATAATCAGGCAGTATATTTCCCAATCACCGTTAACCCTACTATGACTCTCATAATAATCGGCAAATAAACGCCAGGTGCCTTCTTCTATAAAAGCATAGACATTCTTAGAACTATACCACCCTACATCTGGACGTAATAATTGATTGAACGAACTTCCTGCTACTACTAAAGTATATTGTGAAGCATTAATGTTTGTATTAAAATTACTTATCCGATCTCTGTTTGCCTTAAAAAGTTTATAGATGATGAAATTCATGGTCGCTACATTTCCCTCTTCAACCACTTTTATTTCGTTAGTCGTATTATCAACAACCAAGGAAGCTACTGCATCAGCATCAGAAATAGCAACAGCACTTGTGGTTCTTATTTTTAAATTGCCGTTAATATCGAGTGTAGCCGTTGGGTTTGATGTAGCAATTCCAACCTGAGAAAAGCAGGTTATCGATAAAAAAAGTAAAAAACAAGGGAATAATTTTATTTTCAACATGATATTTAGTTTTACAGATGTCGTTGTTTTTACTAAAATAGCCTTGGATTTGATAGTCAAAAAAAGGGGAGTAAAAATTGATCCGCGATACTAATTATTTCAACGTTATTCTTCTATTATTCACAGACAAAGGTAAAGTCTTTATCTATTAATTCAATAAGACCGATACCGCATCACTATTACATTTGAGTACAACTCACTAAAGAGCAGCACTCTTCTAAAAAAAACACAACTAACTGTATTTAAACACATTAAAAACATAAAATTACTTTTTTTCATTCTTGATCATAAACTTTAATCAAGGATCTGAATTGGCTACATACAAGTATAAAAAGACCCTACCTCATCGGATTATACTAAATCCGACTAAACTGGTGGACAAATACTACAAAAAAACCAATATAGAATACGCTGATTTTACCCTATATTGGTTTATCAACTAAGTTATATCCAATAAAATTATAATTATAAAAACCGCCTTAAAGAGCATTCTCCTTAAGGCGGTTACTGTGAACTTCAAAACATTTTTTAAAGATTTAATCTTTATAGTCCCGCTGGAATACCAGGAGCACTTCCAGTTTGCGATCCGTTCATGTTTATAGAAACAAGAGGAAGCATTTTTAATATACTCTTATTAATAATCAGGCAATATACAGCCCAGCTTCCATTGCCCGTACTAGCACCATAATAATAATCTGCCTTTATACGCCAGGTTCCTCCTTCTTCAAAAGCATATATATCAAGGGGATTAAAGGATCCTTCGGTGGCAACCAAAGTTTCAGTAAAGTAACTCCCTACCACTACTACAGCATAATCTGTAGTATTAATCTTTGTATCAAAATTATTAACCCAATCTCTATTTACATGATTGAGATGATAGATAATATAATTTATTGCAAATGTGTTCCCCGTACTGGATTGAACGATTTTTAATTCTTTAGAATTATTATCAATAACTAACGGAGAAACATTATTAAAACTATTAGAAACGGCATCTGTAGTTCTTATTTTTAGATTACCATTAACATCCAAAGTTGCTGAAGGAGTATTCATATTAATCCCAACTCCCTTAACCTGAGCTAACCCGCTTAGGAATGAAAAGCACAAAAGGCCTAAAAACAATTTAATTTTTATCATAATCACTATCTTTTAATGTTTTTACAATGTTTTACAACAATAAAAATTAAATCTACAACCCTGCCGGAGGACTTCCGACACTTCCATTTTCTGATCCATTCATATTTATGCTGATCAAAGGCAATGTTTTTAATATATTGTTACTAATAATCAGACAATTTATACTCCAATTACCATTAGAATTACCATAAGTTCCGGCATCCTTATAATCTGCTGTGATATGCCAGGTACCGTTACTTTGAAAAGCATAAATATTCATGGGACTATAGCCAATATTCCCAGTAATTCTTAAGGCTCGGTCAAAAGCACTCCCCACTACTACTACAGTATAATCTGTGGCACTAATTTTTGTATCATAATCTTGTACATAATCTAGATTTACATTTCTGAGACGATAAGTAGTATAATTCATTGAGAATGGGTTCCCCGTACTGGATTGAATCATTTTTACTTCCTTAGTACTATTATCGAGAACTAATCGGGCATTATTAACAGAGCCAATAGAAACAGCCCCCATAGTTCTGACTTTTAGATTACCATTAATATCTAAAGCAGCTTCAGGATTATTGGTATTAATTCCAACCTGAGAAAAGCAGCTTAGAGATAAAAAGCACAAAAAGCCTGAGAATAATTTAATTTTTATCATAATCATGATTTTAATGTTTTTTACAATATTCTATAACGATATAAAATTGTAGGATTATAACCCTGCCGGATAACTTCCTGCACTTCCAGTTTGTGATCCATTCATATTAGTGGTAATGTCAGATAATCTTATTAACATAGTACGATTAATAACCAGACAATATACTGCCCAATCACCATTCTGCTCATCTTGAGTTCCACCATCATGATAATCAGCACTAATACGCCAGGTACCTCCTTCTCCAAAACTATAAACATTAGCAGGGCTAAATACTCCTGGATAGGAGAGGCCACTCGCCATTTTCAAACTTTTAGTAAAATGATTTCCTACTATTACTAAAGTATAATCAGAAGTGGGAATCCTTGTGTCAAAGTTTTTTACATAATCTTTATCTGTATTGTTGAGATGATAGGTAATATAATTCATTGCGAATGTGTTTCCCGAACTGGATTGAAGCATTTTTATTTCCTTTGTGGCTTTATCAATAACCAGATCAGAAAGATTAGCGCCAGCACCTGTAACGGTACTTATGTTTCTAACCTTTACATTTCCATTAACATCTAAAGTTGCTGAAGGAGTATCCGTATTAATTCCAACCTGAGCTAAACAGTTTAGGGATATAAAGCACAAAAAGCCTAAGACTAATTTAATTTTTACCATAATCACAATTTTTTAATATTATTTGTTTCACTGCAATACCACTATCTAATCGGTAGTTTTCATATGATCAAATTATAACAACATTATTGATCAACTTTTTACTATATAGCTTCGTAGACAAAGGTAAAGGCTTTTATGCTCCTTATTAAGTGTTACTCTTCTCTGTTATTTTTTAAAGTTGATCATAAAAATTTGATATTAAAAACTAACAAAACAAAATAAAACACTAACAATCAATAATTTAAAAATAAATGAAGTTGATTTTACCTTCAAATTAGTTGATCAATTAAAATCTTAAATTGTCCATTTATACAACCAATAATGTCCACATTTTTTCCACTGAAAGTCTCTTAATTCATACAAAAAATAATGAATTTAACAGGTAATTTATTACCATTCTTATACTAAACCCGGACAAAAATCGTTTTGGAGTATAAATAGTCTAATCAACCACCTTTATATATGAAAAGAAAATTTTTAAACATTCTCACTTTAGCTTCGGTACTCACGCTTATCGGTTTTTTAATGGATGGCGATGCCAAAGAACCAAGTATGTTACTTCGATTTACCGAATTTTTCGGAATGGTCGGCATTACATTTTTACTGATCACGACACTTTATTTTGGTTCCGGATTGGTCTATAAAACGATTCGAAGAGCATAAAAAAAACGCCTTAAAGTCAGTTGCTTTAAGGCTGTTTTTATAATCTATAGTATTTGTTATTATAACTCCTTCACCAGTTTTTCAATGGTTCGTCTAAAGTCGCGAACAGCTATCGGGAGTTTTTCCGTTGCGATCACATAATCATCGATCGTAATCGTCTTTTCAATTTCTGAAGTTCCAAATGTCAATACGAGCTTATCCTCATTTTTATTTCCGGTAGTGTAAAAACTGTCCCAATCATCGGTTAACAACTCCTGCGGAATCCTATCCAGTAGTCCTTTGACCTGATTAAATTTTTCCTCTGAAAGTGGCTTTCCCTTAAAAACATAACCTTCCGGTTTAAACCGTTCCGAATGCCATACTTCCCGCGTATCGGCCCATAATTCGGTATCGGTTACTTTGTAAATTGTATACGATCCGAGGTAATCGCCACTTTTAAAAATACCGAAGATGAGGTAATCCGGATCGGGTTGCTTTTTCTGGAAAAAACGGAAAAGATTCATTGGTATACGTTGTTAAAGTACAAAAATTAGGTTTTATTTTTCTCATTCTGTTGCGCTAACACCTGACAGGTTTTAAAACCTGTCAGGTGTTGCTAACTGTGTTGGTATTTTTTCCGTGTAGTATCGATAGTGATAGTCAGTTTATTTTTTTCCTGTAGAATTTTAATCCTTTTTCCCTGTTTAAATCCGAATACTTCTAGCCATTTTCCTTCCAGTCGGATTTCCGGAATTTCCACTACACCATAGCGTCGATCCTGAAACTTACGATAAATTTTTAATCTTCTAATGTTATTTCTCCTTGCCATATAATACTACTTCGAAATAGGCTATATAGCCTATTTCAAAGGTCGATTAATTTATCGGGAATGTTGTCATACAGAAATATGACACACTGTTTTTTTTCAAAATATATATCTGATCATCAAAACTTTAAACTATTAATTCCTAAAAAAAGTCTCATTGTAAAACGCCAACACCTGACAGGTTTTAAAAACCTGTCAGGTGTAATTTCTCTTAACCCGCCATAAACCGGATTCCGGTGTTATACATTCCTTTTAGGAAACGTCCATTTGAAAAACCCGGTTGCCATCGTGGCATTTTCTGGATGATCTGAATCGCTTTCTCGTTAAAGGCTTCATTATCACTTTTGAGTACTTTTATATTTTCTACGGCTCCGTTTTTATTGATGTCCCATTTGAGCTGTATACTTCCCGACCTATCCCAATCGCCATTACTCGCGTTAGCCAGAAATCTTCGCAAGACCATTTCGCCTCCATAGTACATCGTTTTTACCTCCAGAACACTAAAAAAGGCCTCCTGACTTTTTTCATCCAGTGCTTTTCCATTTGCCTGTACCACTACCCTTTTATCGTTTTCTACGATAATTTTAACCGGAACCGGTTTGGCATCCATATAAAAATTATATTTCCCCGGATCGGTTTTATCCTGTGATACAATCAATTGTTCATTCCGGTAATAGTCAATATTGGACGCAAAGGCATCATTTTCCATTCGCATCACAATCCTAATACCTTTGTCTTTATCAAACAATTTCCAGATACCCTGTTTATTTCCGTCTTTATCCAGTTGGTTAATCGTTTCTCCTTCGTATTTGATTTCGCTTTGCGCAAAAGTCACCGCTGTAATAAATAAACAGGCAGTTACTACTCTTAATTTGTTGATCATATAAAATTTAGATTATAATGGCTGATACAGATTGATTTCGCTTTTTTCCAGCCATTCCGCTGCTTTTTGCTGAAAATCCAGAAAGTGTGTGGTTTGGGTATGCGCATCGATCGCTTCTTTACTTTCCCAGGTTTCATAAAAAAGAAACTCCTGTGGATTCGTAACCGAAGTATGCAGTCGGTATTCTATACATCCGTTTTCCTGTAATGAGGCTTTAACCAATTCCTGTAATGCCGTCAGAACCGTTTCCCGGTAGTGCGCTTTAGTGCTAAGTGTCGCTACAATAGTGATCATATATGCTGTTGTTTAATTTTTTCACAAACATCGGATATTTTTTCAAAATGTAGCACGTCAACAATCTTGTTTCTTTCCTCTTTCTCCCATCAAACACAAATCACCAGTCGTTTTCCGGCATCGATCGGTTTATCCCAATAATCATTGACTTCCGACAATGGTGCCACCACAGTTTCGATCGTTAATTTCCCATTGGCCGCCAGTTCGAAGGTCTCCGGTACGACTTCTTCTATAAATAATTTCATTTCACTTTCGGAAAGACTACCGATACCCGATCCCAGAATTTCAATCGCCGTGCTGCGCAATACATCCGAACGCAATACAATTTCTTCTCCCGAAATACTTCCTACCGTCACAATTTTGACCGGATGTGTATAACCGCCCTTACCTTTTAATGCCTGAAGTAACAACTCCACCGAATGCCCCCAGATATAATCGATCACAATATCAATAGGGCTTTGCAGCTGAATCGCTTTTAGTTTTTCTACAATAACCGTATCCTCATTTTGTAACGACACGATTTCATCGGCACCCAAAGACACTAGTTTTTCCAGTGAAGCGGCATTTCTACCGGTTGCGATTACCTTCGACGCTCCATAATGTTTTGCCAACTGTACCGCTACTTGTCCCGTTACACCCGTCGCACCGTTGATCAACACAACAGCACCCTGACGGATTTTAGCTCGAAACACTAAAGCCATCGCCGATCCGATTACCGCATTAGGCAAAGCCGCAGCCGTAGCCACATCAATATTTGGAGGAAGAACAAGGTATTTCCCTTTAGAAATCAATGCTTTTTCAGCCAGCATTCCGGTAATTCCCTGTGCATAAACCAGCGTTCCGTCGGCCAACGTTCCCACACCGTCAAAACCAACCACTGTCGGTAATTCCGTATAACTGGCGTAATGTTTTCCGCTGGCGCGTAGTTTGTCCAGGTTCTTTACCGATGACGCTTTGACATCGATTACAATTTCATTTTCGTTTTTGGGTTGTGGATCGGCAAATTCGGCATAAACCGGAACCGTTCCCAATTGTGTTAAAACTGCTGCTTTCATATTTTTATTTTTAAGCAAAATTCGTCCGAATGGAGTTCATACAACGATAACATTTGTTAAGATCGATCATACTTTTTTGATCATATAAGAATAATCCCACTATATTTGAAGCAACAAACTATAGCTCGTGAAAAAAACACTCATCGCGTTAGTATTGGCTTCGGCCGGACTATACGCTCAGGAAAACAAAGTTCTCTTTAAAGCCGAAATTACGCATCCGAATTCCGATTCCCTCGTAATCCATAACAAAACCTTTAAAGTTACTTTAAAAGGAAAAGATGGAAAATTTTCAGACAGTTTTAATGCGCCACAGGGTTTTTACCAGTTATTCGACGGAGCCGAATTTGCTACCTTATATTTTAGTCCGGGATTTGATCTCCATCTGAAAGTGGATGGTAAAAAATTCCGGGAAACGTTAGCATTTAACGGAAATGGAGCCATCGAAAATAAGTACCTCCTTAAAAAAGTAGCCAATGACACCAAAATGAAACAAAGTTTTGGTGGGAAACTACCAACCGATGACGAATTGCAAAAAGCCTTAAACAGACGTTTTGCGGATGCCAAAACCTATCTTGCTGCGAACAACTTTACTTCGGATTTCACAACACTGATGCTTGCCGAATATGAAAAAGAAAATATACGTATCGCAGAAGAGCTCAAAGCTGTAAGACTTCGTACCAACGGAATTACCGCTTTGGAAGGTATAATGGCTCCCGAGTTTAACTATACCAATCATAAAGGAGGTAAAACAAAACTGTCGTCTTTAAAAGGAAAGTATCTTTATATCGATATCTGGGCTACATGGTGCGGGCCATGTCGTGTGGAAATCCCGCATTTGCAAAAACTAGAAGATAGCTATAAAGGAAAGAATATTGAATTTATCAGTATTTCGATTGATGCCCAGAAAGATTTCGAAAAGTGGAAAAAATTTGTAGCCGACACGCAATTGGGCGGTATTCAGTTATTTGCCGATAACGATTGGAAATCCGAATGGATTCAGGCTTTTAAAATTGATGGCATTCCGCGCTTTATTCTAATCGGACCAGATGGAAAAGTAATCAATCCGAATGCCGCAAGGCCATCGTCACCTGAGTTAAAACCGCTTTTGGATAAACTACTCAAATAAAACCGGTACTCATTTCCTCCGGTAAATAATACTATAGCAAACCCGTAGTTTCAATTATAATTAGAACTACGGGTTTATTTTATCCTGGCGACTTTATTCCGGATACGACTTAGCGAAACAGCCGTAATACCAAGATAGGTCGCAATATAATGTTGCGGAACCCGTTGAAAAATATCCGGATTCTTTTGTAAAAGATTGCGATAGCGTTCTTCGGGTTTATCCCGTAAAAACGACAGCAAATGTTTTGAATAATAAATAAATCGTTTTAAAATATAGTGATCAAACCAGACTTTAAATTCGGCATCCTGTTCCCACAATTGTTCGAAGCGTTCTTTTTCCAACACATAGAGTACGCTTTTTTCCAGAGATTCCAGATAAAAATCGCTCGGCTGATTCGTAAGCACACTTTCCAATGAAGCCACCAGACTTCCTTCGAAAAAAAACTGATTCGTAATTTCCTTCCCATTGCTGTTCATCCATAAACGCAAACAGCCTTCTTTAATAAAATAAATACGGCGTGCTTTTTCGCCTTCTTCAAGTAAAGTCGTCCGGGCATCGACCGTAATCTGTTCGAGTTGGTACTTTTCGGCCAGGTAAAGCATTATCTTTCCCGCTGTTATATCGTCCTGGATTGCTATCGCCATACTAGTGCAGTTCCTAAAGTTTTAAAACAAAGTAATTTAAGTCCGATACAATTTATACCGGGTCTGAATAATCCTCAAACAGCATAAAACTAAAAAAAATAAACCCTACTTCCTATTAATTATTATTTTTGCGGTGATAAAAAACAACAAAACTATTTATGCTTATAATTGGTATTGCCGGAGGAACTGGCAGTGGAAAAACGACAGTAGTCCATCAGATTATGAATGAATTACCCGAAACCGAAGTAGGGATTATTTCACAGGACTCCTACTATAAGGCCACCCACAACCTGAGCTTTGATGAGCGTGCGCTTATCAACTTTGATCATCCCAGAGCAATTGACTTTGAATTATTGGTAAGCCATCTAAAAGACTTAAAAGACGGTAAAACCATCGAACAACCGGTATACTCGTTTGTAACCCATAACAGAACCGACGATACTATCGTAACACATCCGCGTAAAGTAATGATTGTAGAAGGAATTTTAATCCTGACCAATCCGCAATTGCGCGATATGTTTGATGTAAAAATCTTTGTTCATGCCGATTCTGACGAGCGTTTGATCCGTCGTTTAAAACGTGACATCGCCGAAAGAGGTCGTGATATGGAAGAGGTATTAAACCGCTACCAGTCGACATTAAAACCGATGCACGAGCAATTTATCGAGCCATCCAAAGCCTATGCCGACATTATCATCCCGAACGACAAGTACAATACGGTTGCTATCGACGTGGTACGTGCGGTGATCAACCAAAGAATATCATAATTTATCGTTACCTTTATAAGCCATGAAAAAAGCATTCGAAAAAATAGTTACCAAGTACCCTTTCCTGAAAATATTCGGGAACCGTTATGTATTGGTGACGCTTTTTTTTGCGATCTGGATGCTCTTTCTGGACAACTACTCTTATCTGGAACACCGCGTTCTGGACAAGGAAATAAACGAACTCGAAGACAATAAAAAATACTATCAGGACGAGATTAAAAAAGACAGCGAAAACATCAAAAAGCTGAAAAATCCGGATCAGATTGAAAAGTATGCCCGCGAAAAATATTATATGAAACGGGACAAGGAAGATATTTATATCATCGAGTTTGAAGAAGATGTGCCCGAAGAGGACACAAAATCACTTTAATTTTGCATTATGAGCAACAAACTGTTTACGGATTTTGAGGCGGTATCGTCCAAACAATGGAAAACACAGATTCAATACGAATTAAAAGGAGCCGATTACAATGAAACCCTGGTTTGGGAAAGTCCCGAAGGGATTAAAGTACGTCCGTTTTATCATATTGATGAAGCCGCAGCGCCTTTAGCTATTCCGACCGAAGTATCCGGATTTAGAATCGTACAGAATATTTTTGTACACGATCTGGAAAAATCGATAGCCCGGGCTAAGGAAACCCTATCCCGCGGTGCCGAAAGTTTGCGTTTTACATTGGAAAATGAAAAAACCGATATCGAAAAACTATTAACATCTCTTCCGTTGGAAACCATTCCGGTGTATCTGAATTTTCATTTCCTGGATCTTCCGTTTATCGAAAAGATCAATAGTATCGCTAAAAAACACAATGCTACGATTTACCTGCATGTGGATCCGATCGGGCAACTGGCTCAGGACGGTAATTGGCATAGCAACCTCGACACCGATTTTAATACGTTAAACGACATTGCGTTAAAATGTACCAACCTGAATTTTCTGAGTATCAACAGTAGTTTGTATCAGAATGCAGGAGCCAATATCGTACAACAGCTAGCCTATACGCTTTCGCATGTAAACGAATATTTTAACCGAATGGTTACTATCGGTTCACCGGTAACTATTCAGGTAGCCGTAGGAACCAACTACTTTTTCGAGATTGCAAAACTACGTGCCCTTCGCCTGTTATTTAATACGCTGGCAAAAGAATACGACCACAAACACGAGTGTCATATCATAGCCGTACCGACAAAACGCAACAAAACCCTTTACGATTATAACGTTAACATGCTTCGAACAACCACCGAATGTATGAGTGCCATTTTAGGTGGTGCCAATTCGGTTTCGAACCTGGCCTATGATGCGATTTATCATAAAGACAACGAATTTGGCGATCGTATTTCGAGAAATCAATTATTGGTTTTAAAACACGAAAGCTATTTTGACCTGGTAAACAACCCCTCTGACGGTGCTTATTATATTGAATCCCTTACGAATCAGCTGGCCGAAAAAGCCCTTACCTTATTTAAGGATATTGAAGCCAACGGTGGTTTTATCACCCAATTGATCGAAGGTACCATTCAACGAAAAATAGGAGAAAGTGCCAAAAAAGAACAGGAATTGTTCGACAATGGTAAAGAAATCCTATTGGGAACCAACAAATACCCGAACAAAGAAGACCGTATGAGTCATGATCTGGAACTGTATCCGTTTGTAAAGGTAAACCCGCGCAAAACGTTAATCTCGCCAATCATCGAAAAACGACTGGCCGAAAAACTGGAACAGGAACGATTGGAAACCGAAAAATAATACGTTTACCGAGCGCATCAGCATCATAACAGCAGCTTTGAAATGAGAAAAAATATTCAACATATAACCTTAGACAATTCCAAAACGCAGACGGAAACCGTTAATGCGGCAACCACTGTCAACGCTGAAGGAATTGAAATCAAACAAACCTATTCCGAAGCCGATCTTCAGGATCTGGAACATTTGCACTTCGGAGCCGGATTTGCACCCAATTTGCGCGGACCGTATGCGACCATGTATGTACGCCGTCCCTGGACAATCCGTCAGTATGCCGGGTTTTCGACCGCCGAAGAAAGTAATGCTTTCTACCGCAGAAATCTTGCCGCCGGACAAAAAGGACTTTCCGTTGCTTTTGACCTGGCCACGCACCGCGGTTACGACAGTGATCACGAACGTGTAGTGGGCGACGTGGGTAAAGCCGGTGTAGCAATTGACAGTGTAGAGGATATGAAAATCCTTTTCGATCAGATTCCGTTAAATGAAATGTCTGTTTCGATGACAATGAATGGTGCCGTATTACCCATTATGGCCTTTTATATCGTAGCCGCCGAAGAACAGGGTGTCGAAGCAAAACTATTATCCGGAACCATTCAGAACGATATTTTAAAAGAATTCATGGTGCGGAACACCTATATTTATCCGCCAACACCATCGATGAAAATCATAGCCGACATCTTTGACTATACCAGTAAAAAGATGCCGAAATTCAACTCGATTTCCATTTCCGGATACCATATGCAGGAAGCCGGAGCTACAGCCGATATCGAGTTGGCCTATACCCTTGCCGACGGTTTGGAATACATCCGTACCGGATTGGCCGCCGGAATGAAAATTGACGAATTCGCACCGCGATTATCATTTTTCTGGGCCATTGGAATGAACCATTTTATGGAAATCGCCAAAATGCGGGCCGGACGAATGCTTTGGGCCAAACTCCTAAAACAATTCGACCCAAAAGATGACAAATCTCTTGCCTTGCGAACCCACTGTCAGACTTCCGGATGGAGTTTAACCGAGCAGGATCCGTTTAACAATGTAGCGCGTACGGCTATTGAAGCTGCTGCTGCTGCTTTCGGAGGAACACAATCCTTACACACCAATGCACTGGATGAGGCGATTGCTTTACCAACCGATTTCTCGGCACGTATCGCTCGTAATACACAGATTTTCCTTCAGGAAGAAACCAAAATATGTAAAACAGTCGACCCGTGGGCCGGTAGTTATTATGTTGAAAGTCTAACACATGAAATCGCACAAAAAGCCTGGGCATTAATCGAAGAAGTAGAAGAATTGGGCGGTATGACAAAAGCCATCGAAGCCGGAATTCCGAAATTGCGTATCGAAGAAGCCGCGGCGCGTAAACAGGCGCGTATCGACAGTGGACAGGACATTATTGTTGGTGTAAACAAATACCGACTTGAAAAAGAAGATCCGTTACATATTTTAGAAGTCGACAACCAGACCGTTCGAAAACAACAGATCGAACGTTTGGATCACATCAAAGCAACCCGTAATTCCGAAAAAGTACAGGAATGTTTAGCCAAGCTAACCGAATGTGCCAAAACCGGACAGGGGAACTTATTGGAATTAGCCGTAGATGCCGCGCGAAACAGAGCCACTTTAGGCGAAATCAGCGATGCACTCGAATCGGTTTTCGGAAGATATAAAGCACAAATCAAATCCTTTAGTGGCGTGTACAGTAAAGAAATTAAAAACGACGAAAGTTTTGAAAAAGCCAAGCAATTAGCCGATGCTTTTGCCAAACAGGAAGGGCGTCGTCCGCGTATTATGATCGCCAAAATGGGTCAGGATGGGCACGATCGCGGGGCCAAAGTAGTGGCTACCGGATATGCCGATGTTGGTTTTGACGTTGACATTGGACCTTTATTTCAAACACCGGCCGAAGCCGCCAAACAGGCTGTCGAAAACGACGTTCATATTTTGGGCGTATCTTCTCTGGCTGCCGGTCATAAAACACTGGTTCCCCAGGTAATTGAAGAACTTAAAAAATACGGACGGGAAGATATTATGGTGATCGTGGGTGGTGTTATCCCTGCACAGGATTATCAGTATTTATTCGACAGTGGCGCCGTAGCCGTTTTCGGACCCGGAACAAAAATCAGCGAAGCCGCTATTAAGATCCTTGAGATCCTGATAGATGCCTAAATAGACAAAGCCAGCCTTAGGGTTGGCTTTTTTTGTATATTGCTAGTGATAAAATAAAAAACATGTCAAAACTCCCACATATCGGTACCAGTATTTTTACGGTAATGTCTCAAATGGCCAATGAACATCAGGCCATCAACCTGTCACAAGGCTTTCCTAATTTCCCGGTTGACGAACGACTAACTGCCATTACCGCTAAACTGGCCTATGAAAACGTACATCAATACACTCCTATGGCTGGTCATAGCGGATTACTGGACAAAATAACCCGATTGACATTGGCATCGTATAACCGCAACCTCAACCCGGTAACCGATATGGTCGTTACCGCCGGTGCAACCGAGGCTGTTTTTGCTACCATTCAGGCATTGGTCAACAAAAATGAGGAAGTAATCATTCTGGATCCCAGTTACGATTGTTATGAAGCACCGATACTTCTAAGTAATGCCCTACCCGTTCGCGTAGCACTAAACGACGATTATACACCCAACTGGGAAGCCATCGCGTCCCACATGAACGCCAAAACCAGAATGCTGATCATCAATAATCCGCATAACCCGACGGGTAAAATCTGGTCGGAAGCCGACTTTTTACAGTTGGAAAAACTATTGGATCTATATCCGGATGTCATTTTGCTTTCGGATGAGGTTTATGAATACATCACCTACGAACAACATCATATTTCGGTGAATACGCGAATCAAACTCCGTGATAAGAGTGTGATCATTTCTTCATTCGGAAAATCACTGCACATTACCGGCTGGAAAATCGGTTATGCTATCGCTCCGGAATACCTGATGCGGGAAATCAAAAAGGTACATCAGTTTCTTGTTTTTAGCGTAAATAGCTTGTCACAGGCGGCCATCAGCGAATATCTTGACGTAGTTAATTTTAACGAAATCGCTACAATGTATCAACAGAAAAGGGATTATTTCCGGGAATTAATGGCACAAACCCCATTTGAATTATTACCCTGCGAAGGCTCTTATTTTCAGGTGGCTTCGTATGCTTCATTTTCAAAACAAAGTGATATCGATTTTAGTAAAGAATTAATCACGCAATACGGTGTGGCTACCATTCCGATTTCAACCTTTTATGCCAACGGAAAAGACCTGAAGCTGGTTCGTTTTTGTTTTGCCAAAGACAACAATACGCTGGAACAGGCCGCATTACGATTGCAAAAAATAACATTCTAGCTCATTTTAACAGATTATTAGTGTTACAATCTTATTAATTCAATAATTTTGAACAAGATTATATTCCGATGAAAAAGTTTTTGGTAACCCTTTTAATGCTGCTGTACTTAATTCCTGCTGTAGGAGTTAACCTTTCCGCGCATTTTTGTGGCCAGGAGCTTGCTTCGATCAATCATCCGGTAACCGACGCAGACAAATGTCTTTGCGGAATACAACCGATGAAAAAAAGTTGTTGTGAAGACAAACAACTGCAATTTAAAATGGACGAAAATCAGCAGAAAGCTGAGTTATTGTCTCCAAAATTCAGTAACCCGTTTCACATTCAATTTACGATTCCTGCGATACTGGAACTTGCTTTTGCCTATCAAAGTACCGAAAACCGGAATCATTCTTTCTACAATCCACCGGAACCGTATTATAAGCAGGATATTTACCTGCTCAACAACGTATTGCGAATTTGATTTTTAGAATTTAACTGACAGTACCGGCCATTTGCGCCGGTTGCATGCATTACACCAAATTCATTAATTCAAAAATTTCAATACCATGAAAACGATTCAAAATATATTCCTGGCACTGGTTGCTACCTTCTTTTTTACCGGATGCGACGCTCAGATTAAAAATCCGAAAACCGAAACTGTTAAAGTCTACGGTAATTGCGGGATGTGCAAACGCACCATCGAAAAGGCAGCTAACGAACGAGGCATTGTCAAAGCCAACTGGGACATCGACAGCGATATGCTTACCGTTACATACGATCAGACCAAAACCAATACGGATGCCATTTTAAAAAAGGTTGCCTATGCCGGATACGACAGCGATAGCTACCGCGCTCCGGACGAAGCCTATAAAAACCTTCCGGAATGTTGTCAGTACGACCGACCTGTAAAAGCAATCGCAATGGCCGAAAATCCTTCTCAACACCAGGGACATAATATGACTGCCGACATGCCACAAAACAACGATGTTTTGGGTGCCATTTACTCCCATTATTTTGCGGTTAAAGATGCCCTTATAAAATCGGATGGCAAAACAGCTGCAGCCAAAGCAACCGCATTGAATAAAGCCATTACTGCTATTCCGATGGACAAATTAAAACCTGCACAACATACGATCTGGATGAAAATTCAAAACGATCTTAAAACAGATGCAGAACATATTTCCGAAACCAACGATGTAAAACACCAGCGGGATCATTTTGCTTCTCTTTCGGAAAGCCTGTACACACTGGCAAAATCGGCTCCAAACGGCAATACGATTTACTATCAGAAATGCCCGATGTATAACGACGGAAAAGGTGCTTTTTGGTTAAGTCAGGAGAACACCATCAAAAATCCTTATTACGGTTCCGCTATGCTAACGTGTGGTAGTACGGTTGAAACCTTAAAACCGTAATCCGATGAAAGGTCTGTTATCACTTTTTATAGTACTCTTTACGGTAAACAGTTGGTCGCAAAATGTCAAAGAATACGATCTGTATGTCTCCGATACGATCGTAAACTATACCGGTAAAAAAGTAAAAGGGATCGCCATAAACGGCAGTATTCCGGCACCAACGTTACACTTTACCGAAGGCGATACCGCTGTGATCCGCGTACACAACAAAATGCACCATGAAACCTCCATTCACTGGCATGGCTTACTATTGCCCAACGAACAGGATGGCGTTCCGTATCTGACAACGGCTCCGATTAAGGGAATGAGTACGCATACTTATAAGTTTCCAATCAAACAAAGCGGAACGTATTGGTACCATTCGCATACCATGTTACAGGAACAAAATGGAATGTATGGTGCTTTTATCATCCATAAAAAGGAAGAAGCACCGATGCCCGAGTACACCATGCTGTTAAGTGACTGGACCGATGCCAATCCGCATGAAATTGAACGTTCCTTACACAAAGCAAACGATTGGTACGCCATTAAAAAAGGAGCTACACAAAACTATGCCGAAGCCATTGGTAAAGGACATTTTAAGACCAAACTGACCAATGAATGGAAACGCATGCATGCGATGGATGTGAGCGATGTGTATTACGAACGCTTTTTTGTAAATGGAAAAACCGAAGACCAGGCACCGCAATTTAAACCCGGTGAAAAAGTACGCGTACGTGTGATCAATGGTAGTGCTTCGACCTATTTCTGGATCAATTATGCCGGCGGAAAAATAGACGTGGTCGCCAGCGACGGTATGGATGTACAACCCGTTCCGGTAGATCGTTTTATTGTGGGCGTATCCGAAACCTACGACATCATTGTTACAATTCCCGAAAAAGGTAACGCCTTCGAACTGGTAGCCACTGCCGAGGATCGTACCGGTCAGGCGTCGTTATGGTTGGGAAGCGGTTTAAAGCAATTGCAGCAACCTTTACCGAAGTTAAAGTATTTCGAGGGTATGAAAATGATGAACGATATGATGACGGTTGGCGGCAACATGAAAGACATGGGTATGAACATGAGTTTACAACAAATGGATATGAACGCGGTAATGTATCCCGAGATAACCGGTAAAGAACAACCTAAAATGTCCACTGCGATGCCCGATATGTCACAACACGACCACGGGCAACACGGCGGTACCAATCCGGATATTGTGACGCTGAATTATGCCATGTTAAAATCACCGGTAAAAACAAATCTGCCGGATGGTCCGGTTCGAACCTTGCATTTTGAACTTACCGGTAATATGAATCGTTATGTCTGGACATTAAACAACAAAACCATATCCGAATCCGATAAAGTACTGATTAAAAAAGGAGAAAACATCCGTATCGTGATCACCAACAATTCGATGATGCGCCATCCGATGCATTTACACGGGCATTTTTTCCGGATTTTAAACGGACAGGGCGATTATGCACCGCTTAAAAACGTACTGGATATTATGCCGATGGAAACCGATACGATCGAATTTCACGCATCGGAAGACTATGGCGATTGGTATTTCCATTGTCATATTCTGTACCACATGATGGCCGGTATGGGACGTATCTTCACTTATGAAAATTCACCGCCAAATCCGCAACTACCCGATCCTAAAAAAGCACTGAAAATGGTTTATAATGACGACCGTCGTTATTATTTTTCTGCGGAAGTCGGCCTGGAAAGCAACGGTAGTGACGGAGAAATGCGACTGGAAAACACCCGTAACTTTTTTGATGTAGAATGGCGTTTAGGACTGGACAAAAAATCCGGTTATGAAACTGAAGCCCATTTTGGACGTTACCTAGACAAAAATCAATATTTATCGGTCTATACCGGATTTGATTTTCGCTATCACAACAGTCTGGAACGAAGTAAAAACCTCTTCGGACAAATAAGCACGCAAGACCAACGCGCTGTGGCTTGTATTGGAATTATCTACCAACTTCCGTGGCTGGTTAATGCCGATATGCGACTGGACCACGAAGGAAAAGCACGATTGCAATTTACCCGTAAAGACATCCCGGTAACCGAGCGTCTCCGTTTATGGGGATCCTGGAACACCGACTTTGAGTATAGTGTTGGTTCCCGTTATATTTTAACCAAATACTGGTCGTTATCGGCTCATTACGATAGCGATATGGGATTGGGCGGTGGCCTCGTTCTGACGTATTAAAAAAAAGCGGATTGTAAATTACAATCCGCTTTTTTTAGCCAATTGCGTTATCCTATTTCAGAAATCCAATTACTATGCGTGCATAATATTATTTTTTATTATATTTACCAGTACAAAAAACGAACCTTATGAATTTTACAGCAAAAATGCTTCGCGATAATGCCTTGGAAGATAAAGTAATTGTCGTTACCGGTGGCGGAAGCGGGCTTGGAAAAGCCATGACCCGATATTTCCTGGAACTGGGGGCCAAAGTAGCCATTACTTCCCGTGATCTGGACAAATTGCAAACTACGGCAACGGAACTGGAACAGGAAACCGGAGGGAAATGTCTGGCTGTAGCCTGTGACGTTCGGCATTATGAGCAGGTAGAGAACATGCTACAGGCCGTTTTAAAAGCATTTGGAAAAGTGGATGTTTTACTCAACAATGCTGCCGGGAATTTTATCTCCCCAACCGAACGCCTATCGGCCAATGCCTTCGATACGATAATCGATATCGTACTAAAAGGATCCAAAAACTGTACACTGGCTTTTGGAAAACACTGGATCGACACCAAACAAACCAACACTAACATTCTTAATATCGTAACCACTTATGCCTGGACCGGATCGGCTTATGTTGTTCCGTCGGCTACAGCCAAAGCCGGTGTATTGGCCATGACACGCAGTCTTGCCGTAGAATGGGCCAAATACGGTATTCGTACCAACGCCATCGCACCGGGACCATTCCCTACCAAAGGCGCCTGGGACCGACTATTACCGGGAGATTTAAAAGACAAATTCGACTTAGCCAAAAAAGTCCCTTTAAAACGTGTAGGCGACCATCAGGAGCTGGCCAATCTGGCTGCTTATCTGGTATCAGATTTTTCAGCCTATGTTAACGGTGAAGTGATCACAATAGACGGCGGCGAATGGCTACAAGGAGCCGGACAGTTTAATCTACTGGAAGCCATTCCGAAAGAAATGTGGGACATGCTGGAAGCCATGATCAAACAAAAAGGGAACAAATAAAAAATACATAAAGCCGTTCCATCAATTGGAACGGCTTTTTTATTTATAAAAACTTCCGGTAAATAGCATACAAAATTTTCAAATCGTGTTCCGTCAGTGTTGCAGACTCTTCATTTTCCTGAATATAGTGAATCTTAAATGCTTTGATCGCCGCATCAAGGTTAGCCACATCATAACCGATAACCTTAAGTCCAATTTTTGGCTCAAAACCGACCGACGGGGTGACCAGTTCTTCCTCTTTATACCAATAACCAAATCCTTTTTCAGCGATGCTTTTCCATGGAAAACGGTGCGGATCCACTTTTCGCGTAGGCGCCAGATCGGCATGTGCAATAAAATTAGCCTGCGGAATATTGTAGATGCTTTTCAGATAATCCAACAACTGAATTAATGTTGCAATTTGTACATCCGGCCAGGGATCGGTCGTACCATTGTTATCCAATTCAATCCCAATTGAAGACGAATTCAGGTCAGTATCATTCCCCCATTTCCCTGCTCCGGCATGATAGGCTCTAAAATAATCATTCGCCATTTGTACGATACTTCCATCCCGACCAATAATATAATGTGCACTTACCTCACGTTTTGAAGATAAAAAAGTCCGGATCGTTTGTTCGACCGAGTTCTGATCTGTATGATGCAGAACTACATAATTCGGTTTTCGGATTCCAAAATTCACGGTACCAATCCACCTTTTACGATCGGTTGTATCGACAGTCATCAACCCTTGATTTTCGGGCGGCACTTGTCTGTAAACACGGGCATATTGACGTGCCTGTTGTTTATATGACGTGCCATCTGCATAGTATTTGCTTCCCGAACAGGAAAGCAATACCAACGAAAGCAACAGACTTCCTACTAAAAACAGAACTCTCATAAACATATATTTTTACATTCCTACTCGCTAATTTTAGCCGGATTTAAAATCCGATTCCACAATTTACAAAAATTCACACAAACAAAACGAATTGTTATAAAAGTCAAATTCAAAAACAAAAAATAGTCGTCAAAACCTTCTCAAAATTTTAAAATAAAAAACCGAAAACCGTTCTCTGTAAATGTCAGATAAATACCGTCGAACGAACAACAGCCTCGCCGGGAACTTTATTACATTGTTAACAAATAAGATTTTCATAAACCATAATAAATTGTATTTTTACGGTTCAAAATTTTTAGAGACAGATGGGTAAAATCATTGCTATAGCCAATCAAAAAGGAGGCGTTGGAAAAACTACAACTTCAGTAAATTTAGCTGCCGCATTAGGCGTATTGGAAAAAAAAGTTTTATTGATTGATGCTGATCCACAGGCGAATGCCAGTTCCGGATTAGGTATTGATGTTGAAAGCGTAGAAATAGGAACCTACCAGATATTAGAGCATAGTAATACCCCGGACGAAGCTACTTTGAATTGTTCGGCACCTAATGTATCGTTAATTCCAGCTCATATTGACCTGGTAGCGATCGAAATTGAGTTAGTCGACAAAGAAAACCGCGAATACATGCTAAAACAAGCTTTGGCCAGCACTAAAGAAAAGTACGACTATATCATTATCGATTGTGCTCCATCTTTAGGTTTGCTAACGCTTAATGCCTTAACGGCTGCTGATTCGGTAGTAATTCCGATTCAATGCGAATATTTTGCATTGGAAGGTTTGGGAAAATTGCTGAATACGATTAAAAGTGTTCAGAAAATTCACAACCCGCAACTGGATATCGAAGGATTGTTATTAACGATGTACGATTCCCGTTTGCGTCTTTCCAATCAGGTAGTAGAAGAAGTACAAAAACATTTTAACGATATGGTATTCGAAACGGTTATCCAGCGTAATGTTAAGTTAAGTGAGGCTCCGAGTTTCGGGGAAAGCATCATTAACTATGACGCAACCAGTAAAGGAGCAACCAACTATATCCATTTAGCAGAAGAAATAATCAAAAAAAACAGTAACTAGTTTTTATGACAAAAGCAATAAAAAAACAAGCATTAGGAAGAGGCTTATCCGCATTATTAAAAGACCCGGAAAACGATATTAAATCCGTGGAAGACAAAAATGCCGATAAGGTTGTTGGGAATATTATTGAGCTTGAAATAGATGCTATTGAAATAAACCCATTCCAGCCGCGTACCAATTTCAATGAAGAATCGCTACAGGAATTGGCCACTTCCATCCGTGAATTAGGGGTAATCCAACCTATTACGGTTCGAAAAATGGAATTCAACAAATACCAGCTGATTTCCGGAGAACGCCGTTTACGCGCTTCAAAATTAGTTGGATTAACGGCAATACCGGCTTATATCCGTTTGGCAAACGATAACGATTCACTCGTGATGGCTTTGGTTGAAAACATCCAGCGTCATGACTTAGATCCGATCGAGATTGCCTTATCGTACCAACGTCTGATTGACGAAATCCAGTTAACTCAGGAACAAATGAGTGACCGTGTGGGTAAAAAACGATCGACCATCGCCAACTACCTGCGTTTACTAAAACTGGATCCGATTATTCAAACGGGAATTCGCGACGGTTTTATCACGATGGGACACGGACGTGCGATCATCAACGTAGAAGATCTGGACGTTCAAACCGATATCTATCAGAAAATCGTAAGTCAGAACCTATCGGTACGGGAAACGGAAGCTTTGGTAAAAGCCTATCATGAAAGTTTAAAACCAGCACCGGCAAAAGCACCAAAAGGAAGCACTTTTGCAGTAGCTGAAGAAAATAAAAAGGCCATTACCGAATTTTTCGGAGCCAAAGTGGATGTAAAGGTAGCCGGAAACGGTAAAGGAAAAATCACCATACCTTTTCATTCCGAAGAAGATTTTAAACGAATTATTAAGCTAATAGAAGGTTAGTGAGTCGCTTTTCCTCCATACTGATTCTGACCTTACTTTTAATCGGTCCGTTTGTTTTTTCACAAAACAAAAAAGACGACGAACTATTAAAAGTAAAAGATACGGTCAAAGCTGTTCGCATCAATCCCCTTGCTCCATCGAAAGCCGCTTTTTATTCGGCTGTAGTACCGGGATTGGGTCAGATTTACAATAAAAAATACTGGAAGGTTCCCTTAGTCTATATCGGACTGGGAACCGGTTTGTATTTCTATAACAGCAATAACAACAAATACCACGACTTCCGTAACGAATACAAAAAACGTCTGAACGGTACGGCCGATCCGAACGATCCTTATTTTGGCGGACTGGATAACAACCGACTGATCGAAGCGCAAAAGTTCTATCAGCGAAACCGGGATCTTTCCATTCTGGTAACGGTTGGTATTTATATTCTGAATATTGTGGATGCCAACGTAGACGCACACTTAATGCAATTTAACGTAAACGACAACCTGTCGATCCGTCCCGATATTTATCAGAATAATATAGACTACAAACAAAATCTTGGACTAACGTTGAATTATCATTTTTAAAGCATACTGATCAATGAAAATAGCACTTTTGGGATATGGCAAAATGGGAAAAGTGATCGAACGCATCGCATTGGAAAGCGGACATGAAATTGTGCTTCGCAAAACCAGTAGCGACAACTATGACGGTCTTGAAAACGCCGATGTAGCCATTGATTTTAGCGTACCGACAAGTGCTGTACGTAACATTTCCACTTGTTTTGATACTAATATACCGGTAGTATCCGGGACCACGGGATGGTTGGAACAATATGATGCCATAGTTGCAGAATGCCGCGAAAAAGACGGAACATTCCTATACGGATCCAATTTTAGTTTAGGAGTAAACCTGTTCTTTGAACTCAACAATTATCTGGCTAAAATGATGGCCAATCTTTCAGCGTATAACGTAACGATGGAAGAAATCCACCATACGCAAAAACTGGATGCGCCAAGCGGAACGGCTATTTCATTAGCAAAAGGAATCATCGAAAATTCGGCTTATACGGATTGGACAATGGAAACCGCAAAAGCCAATGAAATACATATCGAGGCCAAACGCATCGAAAATGTACCCGGTACGCATACCGTTACCTATAACTCTGAAGTCGATTTTATCGAAATCAAACACGTGGCCCATAACCGCGAAGGATTTGCTTTAGGCGCAGTAGTTGCCGCCGAGTGGATCGCAGGTAAAAAAGGGATTTACACGATGAAAGACGTATTAAACCTGATTTAATAATATAAAAAAACAAATATGACACTAATCCAATGGTTTATATTTTTCCTTGTAATACAAATCGTTCATTACGTAGGAACCTGGAAATTATATGAAAAAGCCGGACGTAAATCCTGGGAAGCTGCAATTCCGGTTTACAACGCAATCGTTCTGATGAAAATCATCGACCGTCCGCGCTGGTGGACAATCCTTCTTTTTATCCCGATTGTCAACCTGATTATGTTCCCGGTTATCTGGGTGGAAATCTTACGCGCTTTTGGAAAAAAATCGACTGCCGATACCATTCTAGGTGTCGTAACTTTAGGTTTGTATATTTATTATATTAACTATACACAGGACGTAACCTATATTCCGAATAAAAACGAGGTAAAGACAGACAACACCTTAAGTTCCTTGTTATTTGCCGTTGTAGTGGCCACATTAGTCCACACTTATGTGATGCAACCGTATACGATTCCATCATCATCATTAGAAAAATCACTATTAATCGGTGACTTCCTTTTTGTTAGTAAATTCCATTATGGAGCGCGTACGCCACAAACCGCAGTATCGTTGCCAATGGTACACGACTCTATCCCATTTTTTGGAACCAAATCCTATTTAAACTGGCCACAGATTCCTACGTTCCGTTTTCCGGGTATCCAGAAAATCGAACGCAACGATATCGTAGTATTTAACTGGCCGGTAGATACCGTTAAAACCATGTTTGGCGATCATTCCGGAGAGTACACCTATAAGCCGGTAGACAAAAAAACCAACTATGTAAAACGTTGTGTGGGTATTCCGGGCGACAGTCTTTCGATTAAAGACGGTGTAGTTATGATCAATAACAAACCGTTAGCGTTACACGATCGTCAGAAATTACAGTTTTCGTATGATGTGGTAACCGATGGTAATCGTTTCGACTACAACTACCTGATACACGATTTAAAATTAAACCCGAATGAAATTGGTGCGATATCTGAGACTCAATTTATATTCCAGTGTCTTACCGATGAAACAGCCAACCGTTTACGTAACAACCCAATCGTAAAATCGGTTACTAAAAAACTGACAAAAGAAGGCGAAGCAGATATTTTTACAGGACATCAAAACTGGAACCGCGATAACTTTGGTCCGATTTATATTCCTGGAAAAGGACAGACAGTTGCTTTAAACACACAGTCACTTCCGTATTACAAACAAATCATTACCGAATACGAAAATAACGACTTACACGTAACCGGTGACGAAATCCGCATCAATGGTAAAGTGGTTAATTCGTATACGTTCCAACAGGATTATTACTGGATGATGGGAGACAACCGTCACAACTCACAAGACAGCCGTTATTGGGGTTATGTACCGTTTGAAAACGTAGTTGGAAAACCGGTATTTATCTGGATGAGCTTAGACCAAAATGTACCTTGGGCTAAAGCAATCGACAAGATCCGTTGGGAACGTCTGTTCACCACAGTAGGTGGAAGCGGCGAACCGGTATCCTATTTCAAATACTTTGTAATCGTACTGGCAGCCTGGTTCGGATATGATTTTTACAGAAAAAGAAAAGCAAAAAGAAATTCGTAATTCAAAATCGCGATAAAACGGTTTACCCTGTAAACCACCCGAAATGAGAAGTAAGATTAAGCCGGTTAGCGATAACCGCTGATTTTACTTCTCTTTCTTCATAAAAAAACAAACCTATGGACATTTTATTACATCCAACCTACTTCCCTTCTATCAGCCATTTTGCTACTATGGCAAAATCAGATACGATTACTTTTGAAGTAGAAGACAATTTCCAAAAACAGACCAACCGAAACCGGATGTATATTTACAGTCCGAACGGAATACAATTGCTAAACATCCCGGTAAAACACACGACAGAACCGCATCAGAAGTTTAAAGATCTAAAGATTGAAAATGCCTTTAACTGGCAGAAACAACACTTTAAATCGCTTGAAGCCGCCTACAGAACGTCGCCTTTCTTCGAATATTTTGAAGATGACATCCGTCCGGTTTTTGAAAAGCAACATACCTTTATGATGGATCTTAATTTCCAGATCATGGAAATCGTAACAGACTGTCTGGGAATGGATTTTAAATATGCTAAAACGGAAGAATATTTTCACGAAGTAACCGACAAAACGGATTTTAGAAATCTGGTTAACGGAAAAAAAGACACGACCGTTTTCGAGCCTTACACACAGGTTTTTGAAGAAAAACACGGTTTTATAAACAACCTTAGCATCCTCGACCTGTTATTTAACGAAGGCCGTTATGCAATGGAATACCTTAAAAATCAGTCGCTTTAAAAGCGACTATTTTTTTGCTTTTTCGGTATCGGATGCAACCGGATGTTGTGGTGCTTCGTCACGCAACGTCAATCGGGTTGTGATCGGGAAATGATCGGAATTGATAAAATTATCGTGGTTTACAAAGTTTTTTACCTCGATACGTTTGTCTACAAAAACATAGTCAATACGAGCCGGATAATAGTCATAATCATAGGTCTTTCCGAAACCTTTTCCGGCTTCTTCAAATGCGTCTTTCATGTTGCCTTTAATATTGCGGTATACATACGAAAAAGCACTGTTATTCAAGTCACCACAGATAATTAAAGGGAAATGACATTCTGCTTTATGCTGTTTGATCAACTCAGATTGCATTTGTTGAACTGCAAAGGCTTCGCTAATCCGTCTGAAAATCTTTTTAGACTTCACCTCATCGATTTTCTCGTGAATATCGGGACTTATCTTGATCGACTGTAAATGCATGCTATACACGCGAAGCGTATCTCTCCCCTTTTTGATATCGGCGAAAATCACGTTATTATTCGAATTTGGAAATTTAATATTCCCACCGTTTACAATCGGGAATTTCGAAAAAATAGCCTGACCGGTTTTTACCTTATCGCCCTGCATATAAATAAACTGATGTTTATACCCTTCAAAATGTACCGGTTGCGTATTTGAATATTCCTGTAAACATAAAATATCGGGATCTTGCGACAATACAAACGCTTCAATCTTATCGATTACATTGTCCTGTTTGATCCATTCGAATACATTAAACAATCGGACATTATAACTCATCACGACAAAATCATCATCTTCAGCGATCAGATCTTTGGACGAAAATTTATAGAATTTATTAAAAAACGTAATTCCAATCAGAAACACACATAACGAAAGCAGCACCTGTTTTTTAAACTGAATCAGCCAATAAAAAAGGAATAGTAAATTCAGAATCAGTAACAACGGTAAAACCAATGTCAGTACCGATAAAAACGGGAATAATTTGGGTGCGAGAAACGGCAGTACATAGGCAATAAAGCTCAATACAGTGAGCACTATATTGAAAAAGAAAACTACTTTATTAAACCATGACAGATTTTTCATACTTCGCCGTTATCCGCTTATTAGCATTTTGAAACCGGATTATTTCCCTACTTTAAACAGGAATTCCTTTTCTTCTTTTGTGAGACTATCATAACCGGATTTACTGATTTTATCCAGGATATCGTCGATTTGTTTTTGGGTTAAGTCCTTATCAGCCGCCGATACCGGTGTACTGGTTTGAGACGTTTTTTTTGTATTTCGGTGTACCGTTTTAAAAGGCGTTGTTTTTTTCGGTCGGAATAAACCAGAAATGTAATCCAAAAAAGTCGAAATTCCTTTAGTCAAATCAGTACCATTTTGTAGCATTTTGATATATAAATACCCAAAAAAGGCACCGCCCAAATGCGCGATATGACCACCGGTATTGTTTAACGGAATCTGAATCAGATCCAGCAAAACCAATGCCAGTGCAAGGTGCCACATTTTTACATTCCCGATCAGCAACAATCGGATTTCCGAAAACGGCGTATAGGTTGCCGCACCTACCAGAATCGCCATAATCGCACCGGAAGCACCAACCAGTATTGTATTATTCTGAAAAATAAAATCGGTTGCTACAAACAACAGTCCGGCAAAAATCGCGCCTAAAAGGTACAATCCGAACAGTTGTTTTTGGGTAAAATAGGTTGTAAACAAACGGCTGGCAAAATTCAGCACGATCATATTAAACAACAAATGAAAGAAATCCGCATGAAGGAAAGCATACGTCAGTAAAGTCCACGGTCGTGTTAGCATGATCATGACATCCGACGACAAGCTCGTCCAGTCCAGAATCACACTAAAAAGATCCGGAGCAAACGCTTTCAGAAGGAAAAACGGAATGGCAATTCCCACATTCCAGAAAATCAGCTTTTGTGCGATTCCTCCCAGTCGGTATTGCATTTTAAAATCATCCAGTATATTCATTCTATTCTTTCTTTTTTGTGGTTTTTATACTACTAATTTAGGCTTTATTTTTGGAACCGTTAGCGATCCCAACGATTATTGTTGAATTGATTTTTTTTCCAGAACCACATCATCAGAAAACCGACAATCGCACCACCAATATGGGCAAAATGCGCAATACCACTTGCTCCGCCAAAAATAGAACGACCACTCATTCCCAAATACAAGTCAATCAGTAACAAGCCGGGTACAAAATATTTCGCTTTTACCGGAACCGGAATAAACATCAGTGCCAGTTCGGCATTCGGGAACATAAAAGCAAAGGCCACTAAAAGTCCGTAAATAGCTCCGGAAGCGCCAACAGCAGGTGTCGCAAAAGCAGAACCAAATTCATTCAGTTTATCCATACTCATAAAGGCACTCCAGTTTGGATTGATCTTCCCTTCCGATAATAATTGTATTATTTCCGATTTAGGCACTCCATTTTCCAACAAAATATTTAATCCTTCGTGGTACAGGTAATAATTCACCCCACTATGCAGTAAAGCCGCGCCCAATCCGCAGGAAATATAGAAAAACAGGAATTTTTTACCGCCCCAGAAATGCTCCAGTGTCGACCCAAACGAATACAGCGCAAACATATTAAAGAAAATATGCATCCATCCGCCATGCATAAACATATGCGTTAGCGGTTGCCAGAGCTGGAAATTCGGATTTTCAAAATACCAAAGCGACAAATAATTAAAAGCCGCCGGAACAAACATTGTTCCCAGGAAAAAGATAACGTTAATAATAATTAACTGTTTTACGGTTTCGGTGATATTCATCATAGTGCAAATCGTTTATCAATGTCTTCCACCCGCATCGTGATGAAAGTCGGTTTAAGGAAAGGGGAAACATTTGGTTCTTTACAGGCAAATAAGGTATTGACCATTGTTTCCTGTTCGTGTTCGGTTAAATAGGTTCCGGTTTTTACCGCCAGACTTCGCGCCATCGATTTGGCAATACGGTCACATTGGCTAAAGCTGTTTTCCGGTAATTCGCCCTGCAAATCTCCGATAAGCTCTTCCAGTAAAATCGTTACCTCGCTTTCAGCCACATTAACCGGTAATCCGGAAATAGTAATCCGATCGTCGTAAAATGCTTCAAAAACAAAACCGGTACTTTCCAGCGACGGTTTTAATTCGGTAATAATAGCCAGTTCCGCTTTAGAGAAATACAATTCCAGCGGAAACAACAATTGCTGACTCGAAGCCTGATGTACCGTTATATTCGTCAGAAACTGCTCGTATAAAATACGTTGGTGTGCACGTCGCTGATCGACAATCAACATCCCGGATTTAATCGGGCTGACAATATATTTTTTATGAATCTGATAGGTTCGGTTATTCGATACCTCATCGATTGTATGCTCATCAAAAAGCGAACCGGTTACCTCCTCACTTTCCAGCTGGATTTCTCCGATTTCCACCTCTTCGGTTGCCTGTTTCAGTCCTACATACAGACTTTCCCAGTTTTGTCCGGATGATTCTTTTTTATAACCACCTGCAGAGAAAGAGGGATTCGAACCCGCGGACCTTGTCCCGGAAGTCATATTTCCTGAAAAAGAAGCCGAAAAATTGGTAACCGGTTTCGTGTCTTCTTCCAAAAACGGATTAAAATTGGCATCCACCTGAATCAACGGTGTTTCTGCGTCTTTACCGGTATAATCATACGGCGTATCTAACGTCGCATCCCGTTCGAAATCGAGTACCGGTGCCACATTAAACTGTCCGAGGCTATGTTTTATAGACGAACGTAAAATGGCATAAAGCGCCTGCTCGTCGTCAAATTTAATTTCTGTTTTTGTCGGATGGATATTGATATCAATCGTATGTGGCGGTAAATCCAGATATAGGAAATAACTCGGCTGACAACCGTCTTTTAGCAAACCTTCGTAGGCTGCCATAACCGCATGATGCAGATAAGGGCTTTTAATAAAACGATCGTTAACAAAGAAAAACTGTTCGCCGCGGCTTTTTTTAGCAAACTCCGGTTTTCCTACAAACCCCTGAATTTCGACAATTTCGGTACTTTCTTTAACCGGAACCAATTTTTCATTGGTCTTCCCGCCAAATACATTGACGATCCGTTGTCGGAAATTCGAAGCCGGCAGGTTAAACATTTCACTTCCGTTATGAAACAGTAGAAAATGAATATTGGCATGTGCCAACGCCACCCGTTCGAACTCATCTATCACATGGCGAAACTCCACCGTATCCGATTTCAGGAAATTTCGGCGCGCCGGAATATTAAAAAAGAGGTTTTTTACCGAAAAGGACGTTCCTTTTGGCAATACGGCCACTTCCTGCGATACAAACTTACTTCCTTCAATCACAATATGCGTTCCCAGTTCTTCCTGATCCTGTTTGGTTTTCATTTCCACATGGGCGATTGCCGCAATCGAAGCCAATGCTTCCCCGCGAAACCCTTTGGTGTGCAGTGAAAACAGATCTTCCGCATGACGAATCTTGGAAGTCGCATGACGCTCAAAACACAAACGCGCATCGGTAACACTCATCCCCTTACCGTTATCAATTACCTGAATAAGTGTTTTACCCGCATCTTTCACGATTAATTTAATTTCTGTTGCACCGGCATCCACCGCGTTTTCTATCAATTCCTTGACAACGGAGGCAGGACGCTGCACCACCTCACCCGCGGCAATCTGATTGGCAACATGATCGGGAAGTAATTGGATAATACTCGACATTCGTATGTTTTGAAGCTGTTTAGATTAAAAAAGGGTTTTCCTTCTGAACCACCAAATTTAAAGAAAATGACAGACATTTAACGAATGAAGCCTCTCAATTTTTTGTTAATGGTCAACCCTCTAAAAACAAAGAACCTGTAACGCAAAACATTACAGGTTCTAATTATATAACTTGATTTTTTTATGCTTTTTTCCGAAGATCCGCCATTTTGATGGCCGCGATAGCTGCTTCGGTTCCTTTGTTTCCATGAACACCACCACTTCTGTCGATAGACTGTTGCTCGTTATTATCGGTAAGCACACAGAAAATCACCGGTACATCGGTTTGCACGTTCAGGTCTTTGATTCCCTGTGTTACGCCTTCGCAAACAAATTCAAAATGCATGGTTTCCCCTTTTATTACGCAGCCGATTACAATAACCACATCTACATTTTGGGTTTCAATCATTTTTTTTGCACCGTAAATCAGTTCGAAACTGCCGGGCACATTCCAACGAACCAGATTACTTTCCAAAGCACCACAATCCAGCAAAGCTGCTTCGGCACCGGAATATAACCCTTCCGTTACTTTATCGTTCCATTCCGAAACAACAATCCCAAACCGAAAATCTTTCGCGTTTGGGATTGTGTTTTTATCGTAATTGGATAAATTTTTATTAGCTGTCGCCATATTATTCTGTCATTGCGATCAACGCATCGATATTAGCACCTTCTGCAGAACCTTCGTATTTTTCTTTAATTTGCGTAAAGAATTTTGCTGCATCCGCTTTTTTATTCATTGCCAACGAAATTTGTCCGGCTTTAAATAAAAATCGTGGTGTTGTATATTCGTTATCATTTGCTTCAGCCGCTTTTTTATAGTACGTTAAAGCATCTTCTTTTTTATCAAGTTCCGAGAAAGCATCACCGATACCTCCTAAAGCCAAAGCTTTAAGCATCATATCATCTGATGTAAACTGCTCCAACTGTTGTACCGCTTCTTTGTATTTTGCAGTATTCAGGTAGGCCATACCAGCATAATAATGTGCCAGATTAGCCGCTTTTGTTCCGGAATAGTTTTCTGCGATTCCAAGGAATCCTAATTTACCTTCACCACCTTTTAATGATAATGCGAAAAGTGAATCGGCAGCCTGTCCTTCAACAGCTTGTTGGAAATATTGTTGCGCCTGGAACATTTCATTTGCAGCATCATCCTCTTTCGGTTCCACTACAAATTTGTTGTACAAAAGATAACCTGCTGTTGCGATAGCAATAGCACCTACAAATCCGAAAATATATTTCTGATTTCTAGCCACCCATTCTTCCGTTCTGGAAGCACCTTCGTCCAATTTATTAAAAACTCCGGCAGTAGTACTCCCTTTTTCGTCGATCTCTACTACTTGCTCAAATTCGTTTTCAACAGCTTCTTCTTGCGGTTTCGGGGCTTTGTATCCTCTTTTGTTATATGTTGCCATTTATTTTAAATTTATTGAGCTGCAAAAATATACTTTTTATTGAAACTTAAAAGCCCTTTTTATCGATATTTTTCAATAATTTGCACCCGCTTTTAAAAAAAACTGACATAAATATCAGAATTAACCACTTTCCTATCCGTGTATTTAAAGACGCTTTCACTGTTTAATTATAAGAATATTGCCGAAGCTACTTACGATTTTGACGCCAAAATCAACTGCTTTGTCGGCAAAAACGGCATTGGAAAAACCAATATACTGGATGCTATTTACCATTTGGCCTACGGAAAAAGTTATTTTAATCCATTAGCGGTTCAGAACATCCGACATGGAGAGGAGTTTTTTGTGATCGAAGGTCAGTTTGAAAAAGACCAACGTACGGAGCAAATTGTCTGCAGTTTAAAAAAAGGACAGAAAAAAGTATTAAAACGCAACGGCAAACCTTATGATAAATTTTCAGATCATATCGGTTTTATCCCGTTGGTTATTATTTCCCCGTCGGATCAGGACCTTATTATAGAAGGTAGTGAAACCCGCCGGAAGTTTATCGACAGTGTGATTTCGCAATCAGACAGTTTGTATTTACAACAACTGATCCAATACCAGCGGATACTGGCACAACGCAATGCGCTGCTAAAATATTTTGCTTTAAACCATACGTTCGACAAAGAAACCCTTGCCGTATATAATGAGCAACTTGCCGTAATTGGTCAGCAGGTATTTGAAAAACGTCAGTACTTTATCAGCGAATTTATTCCTATTTTCAACCGTTATCATCAGTTGATCACCAATTCGTCCGAAACGGTACAGATTGTTTACGAAAGTCAGCTTTTTGAAAAAGATATGTTAGCGCTTTTTGACGAGTTCTTATCGAAAGACCGCGCCTTACAATACACCAGTGTTGGCGTTCATAAAGACGACCTTTCGTTTGAGATTGATCATTTCCCGATTAAAAAATTCGGTTCTCAAGGGCAACAGAAATCTTTTTTAATTGCGTTAAAACTGGCGCAGTTTGAATTTATCAAAAAACTAAACGGTACCGCTCCGATACTCCTTTTTGACGATATATTCGATAAACTGGACGAAAGTCGGGTACATAAAATTGTCGAGATGGTTAACGATGAAACATTCGGGCAACTCTTTATTTCCGACACCCATCCGGAACGTACCGAAGCCATCGTTAAGTCGACTTTACAGAGTTACACCCTTTTTCAACTGTAAAAAAGCGGCTTTTCGCTTCTATATTTACAAAAAACAACTCTCCCAACCTCTTTTTCTACAACAAACCTCATATTTGTTTGGATTTTAATTAAATATTCGTGATATTTATTTTTTGATCCCCAATCTATTAAATAAAAACCAGGACTTTCCTAAATTTACAGCCCCAAATACCACTACCTGCCTTTCTTTTTAATGCTGTTCAAACCTAGTAACTGACTCATAAAAGATAGCTGATGAAGATCCCTTTACAAAAGCGAAAAAAAGTACACATTGCCCTTTTTATTTCCATCCTCATCATCCAATTGCTTTTTTTCTGGATGTGGTACCAACAAAACAACGAATACGACACTTTATCCGAATCGGTTCAGAATGCCAGCAAACCCAACCAGGCGGTTTATTTTTCCAATCAGGCGACGCGGAGTTTTTTAAATGCACAGAATGCGTTTAACGATTACCTGTTGAGCTATAAAAAAGCATCTTTAAATCAATACGAACGCTCCATTCAGGAGATGACCGTTTACCTGGACAGTTTGGATAAGCTTTCGGCTGTAAACAAAGATTTTTTCAATGTGATCAAATCAAAAGAAACCACCGAAAAACAAATTTATCATATCCGCAAACAACTGGATTCCCTGATGCGAAAAGGCGTCATTTCCTTAATGGGTAACGATTCGCTTCCGTCTAATTTTAATATCCGGAAATTCAATTATGCCAAAACCCTGAATTCGATTAGTTACGATACCATACTTACGTCCGACAAAGACCGTAAGAACGGTTTCTTTGCCCGAATCGGGAAAGCTATTTCCGGAAAAAACAATATTATGAAAGAGCGACTTCAGGTACGTATTAAAATGGTATACGGGAATACCGAAAAAGTCGGCTCGTTTGAAGACCAACTTAAAAACACCTTTAGTACTATTGATCAATATTATACTCAGGAGTTTAAAAAACTAAACCGGACGTACAACAACCTTCGAAAAAAGGATCGGGAATTATTGGAAATCAACAAAACCATTCTGCGCAACAGTCAGGAGATATTACAAGTCTACTCGGATTCGGCTCAGGAGCTCGACAAATTAAAATACGCAACAGCACTCAAAAACATCGAAAAACAGCGTACGCTGATTCTGGCATTACTTCCAATCATGGTTATCATTACCATAATCTTATTGTTCTATACGCAGTTTGCGTATATCTACGAGAAAAGCCTCTTGGATGCCAAAACCGAAGCCGAAAAAAATCTCGAATTCAAAAACCGTATCATTGGCATGCTGAGTCACGAAATGCGGGCACCGCTTCATATTATTTCGAACTTTTCGAAGCGATTAAAATCGGCTACATTACCGGAGACGGCACTTCCTACGGTTAATTCGTTAATTTTCACGTCCAATTCACTACAAATTACCGTCAACCAGATTCTTGACTTTTTTAAAAATAAAAGCAGTAAACTGGTTGTATACAATTCCAACTTTAACCTAAAAAACGAAATCCTGTCGGTATTGGAATCGTTACGTTCGTTGGCCGAAATCAAAAAAATCGATCTAAATCATACGATTGACTCAAAACTGGACACTATAGTCTGGGCCGACAATGTAAAAATACACCAGCTTTTTTATAATATTATCGGAAACGCCATCAAGTTTACCGATCAGGGAAGTATTACCGTTACAGCCGGTTTATCGGATAAAGGCACGCAATACCTTTTGGAAGTTACGATTAAAGACACCGGAGCCGGTATTCCGCCCGAAGATCTGGAAAACATATTTGATCAGCATTATCAGAGTAAATTCCATTCCGAACAAATCAAGCTTGGCGCCGGACTTGGTTTAAACCTGTGTAAAGAAATTGTCGATCTTTTTGGCGGTACGATCACCGTAAACAGCGTTCTGCAAAAAGGAACCGAAGTTTGTTTTTCACTACTTTTAAACAAATCCAGTGATGTTAGAACCGGTTTGGAGCAGCTATTGGAAATCAACCGTAAAAAACCACTTGCCATAGTCATCGTAGACGATGACGCGATCACGTTGGCCAGTCTTAAAAAGATGATCAGTAATACCAATGCCGAAGTCAGCACTTTTACGACACCTTCCGAGTTGCAAAACCATCTTAGTAATCACACCACCGATTTGGTGATTACCGACTTACAACTGGGAACGTTTTCCGGTATTCAACTCGCGCGGGAAATACAAAAAACGCATGCGATACCGATTATAGCCGTTACCGGCGACGACTATTGGGCGCAGGACAAAACACCCGACGATTCTCCGTTTGAATCCGTTATCCTTAAACCCGTAAACAAAGAAGAACTTTATGCCAAAATTTTAAAAACGGTAAGTTGATCACCGTTGTTTTTCACGAATTATGACGGCGAAAAGAAACAGAATTCAAAATGGTTTACCTATTTTTACACCATCAAAAAATCATACGTATTCATGATCATTTCTTCAGACTTTTCGCTTAAAAAATACAACACATTTGGGATTGATGCTAAGGCCAGTACATTTGTTTCGGTGACTAACGAAACCGAACTGGCAGAAATTTTACAAAAGCACCATTCGGAAAAACCTTTTATTTTGGGCGGTGGCAGTAATATGCTACTTACTAAAGATATCGACCGACTGGTAATCCATGTTAATTTAAAGGGAAAAAGCATTCTTGAAACAAATGACGACTATGCTTTGGTAAATGCACAAGCCGGTGAAAACTGGCACGAATTTGTACTTTGGTCCATTGATCAACAACTTGGCGGATTGGAAAACCTGTCATTGATTCCCGGAAATGTCGGTACCACTCCAATTCAGAATATCGGTGCTTACGGTGTGGAAATCAAAGACACCTTTGTCTCTTGTCGGGCGATGAATATTGCGACACAGGAAATTGTAACTTTCGACAAAGCGCAATGCCAGTTTGGTTACCGCGAAAGTATCTTTAAAAATCAGGAAAAGGATCGTTTTGTAATCCTTTCGGTTACTTTTAAACTAACCCGTAACCACCATAAAATCAACACCTCCTACGGTGCGATTGAAGCCGAACTAACGCGACATAATATTACCCATCCAACGATTAAAGATGTTAGCAATGCCGTGATCGCCATTCGTCAGAGCAAACTTCCCGATCCGAAAGAACTTGGAAACAGCGGTAGTTTCTTTAAAAACCCGGTAATCCCTAAAGCGGCCTACGACAAAATACAAAGTCAGTATCCCGACATGCCGCATTATACGGTTTCCGAAACGGAAGTAAAAGTACCGGCGGGCTGGCTAATCGAACAAGCCGGTTTTAAAGGCAAACGATTTGGCGATGCCGGAATACACCAACACCAGGCATTAGTATTGGTTAACTACGGAAATGCCACCGGAGCAGAAATCCTGGCCGTATCTAAAAATATCCAGAAAACCATTTTTGAAAAATTCGGAATTGCAATAGAAGCCGAAGTCAATATTATCTAAAATGTATATCGACGAGCAGTATCAGAATAATGATCCCGAAGCGATCCGCGATTTTATCCGACAGAACAGTTTTGGGATACTGATCAACCAAACCGAAGGAAAACCCTGGGGAACGCATATTCCATTGGAACTCGAATACAATCCGGAGGGTAAAGAAGTACTTTACGGCCATATTGCAAAAGCCAATCCACAATCCGCAGCTTTACAAAACGGCGCTACGGTATTGGCGATTTTCAACGGACCACACCATTATATTTCGTCTTCCTGGTATGATCATGAAAATGTCCCGACGTGGAATTATATTGCGGTGCATCTATACGGTACCATCCGTATTATCGAAGGTGGCGAACTTTTATTTTCGCTAAAAAAACTAGTCGATAAATACGAAGCCACTTCCGAAAATCCGATAAAAATTGAAAACCTGTCGGCTAAAACCATGCGCCAGGTAAACGGCATTACAGCATTTGAGATTAGCATTGATCAAATTCAAGCGGTTCATAAACTCTCTCAAAACCGGGACGACAAGAATCATACGGCTATTATCGAAAAACTGGAAAACCAAAAGGATCCGAATGCGATTCGTATTGCCTCGGAAATGCGAAAAAACCGGAAATAAGCTTCGAGGAATTTGTTAAATTCCAATTGGGATTTAACATTTGATTCGTACCTTTGTCCCTTCTTTAATCCCTGATGAATTGCATATGTTAACAATTCTACTCTATATTTTTATCGGAATTATTGCCATCCAGATTTTCTATTATTTGATCATTTTCGGCAAATTTGCATTCGCTCCGGCACAAAAAATTACGTCGAAACGCATTCCGGTTTCGGTAATTGTATGCGCTAAAAATGAAGCGGAAAACGTGGCCAAATTTATCCCGATTTTAGCCGATCAGAACTATCCCGATTACGAGATTGTTTTAATTGACGACGCTTCCAGCGACGATACGTTGGAAATTTTTGAAGCGTTTGAAAAACAATATCCCAACATCCGATTGGTAAAAGTTCAGAATAACGAAGCCTTCTGGGGAAATAAAAAATTTGCATTAACACTTGGAATTAAAGCCGCCCGAAAAGAATACTTACTCTTTACCGACGCCGATTGTTATCCGACTTCCAAAGATTGGATTACGCAAATGACTTCTCAGTTTACCTTACATAAAACCATTATTTTAGGATATGGTGCTTACGAAAAAATCAAAGGTTCTTTTTTAAATAAGATCATCCGTTTTGAAACGCTTTTAACAGCGGTTCAGTATTTTTCGTGGGCCAAAATGGGCAAACCCTATATGGGAGTTGGCCGAAATCTGGCATATAAAAGAGAGGAGTTTTTTAAAGTAAACGGATTTATGGATCATATGAAAGTACGCTCCGGCGATGATGATCTGTTTATCAATCAGGCAGCAAACAGTAAAAACGCTACAATTTGTTACAGCCCGGAAAGCTTTACGATTTCAGCCCCTAAAACAAGCTACAAAACCTGGTTTCAACAAAAACGACGTCATGTTTCGACAGCGTCCTATTATAAAAGCTTTGATAAATTCCAGTTGGGACTTTTCTTTTTCTCGCAGCTTTCCTTTTTTATACTGGCCATTTTATTACTGGCATTCCAATTTCAATGGATGATTGTAGCCGGATTAATCGTTGTCCGCTATATTTTCACCTGGATCACGTTGGGTTATGCTTCGGGCAAATTACACGAAAAAGATGTGATGTATTGGTTTCCGATTATCGAATTAATCCTTATCTTCACACAACTAAACGTGTATTTTACCAACTCTTTTTCAAAACCGGTACATTGGAAATAAACTCGGAAATAATTCAAAAGAATATTGAAAAAGCAAAAGCCGGCGATCAGGTTGCTTTTACGTTTTTACTGGACTTTTTCTGGAATGAAATCTACGGATTTATGCTAAAACGTACGGAAAACGAAACCGATACGGAAGACATCGCGATCGAAACGTTCGCCAAAGCTTTTGATAAAATCACCTCTTATAATCCTGAATTTGGTTTTAACACCTGGCTGATTGCCATTGCCAAAAATGTACATATCGACATGTTGCGCAAAAAGAAATCGGCTTTATTTTTAGGTACTATCGACGAAGAAAACCAACTGGCTTATAATGTAATCGACTCCACTCCTACTATTGAAGACGAGATTATTAAAGAACAAAATCTGGCGCGGTTATTACAATACATTAAAGAATTAAAACCGGCCTATCAGGAAGTTATTCAGCTGCGGTATTTCCAGGAGATGAGCTATCAGGAAATAGCCGATCAGTTGGAAGAACCATTGAACAATGTAAAAATCAAATTGCTCCGGGCGAAAAAACTATTGGCGGAAATCATTCAGCAAAAAAAATAATTTTATTTTTCGCACCCAAAACAACCCCTACACTACAATTCATTTGTAAAATATAAATTAATAAGAATATTTCTTATTTTATTAACATTTGAAATACTAATACTACAACATATAACGTTATACAGGTATATACCACTATATTCTAACCTTAAACTACGTTATCATGTCTAAATTAAACATCTACGAAACCAAATGGATCGATTTGGTTTTCGAAGGCCGTAACAAAGACTACGGTGCCTATCAATTACGAGCCGAAAATCCGAAAACAACACTAAAAGCTTTGTGTGCCGGTGTTTTACTATTGAGCTCTGCTATTGCTGTTCCAATCATTGTAAATTCACTTAACAGCGGAAACGATATAGCGGATAATATCCCTAAAATATTTAACGACACCATTGTTATTGTGGATCTTACACCAACACAACCCAAAAAAATAGAAGAACCGAAATTGGAAACAACACCTTCCGATCCGGTAAAAAAAATTAAATATGTTGGTTTTACACCGGTTGCTAAAAATCAGGTGACTCAGGAAGTTCCCACCAATGAGGAGTTAAAAAATGCCGCTATCAGTACCGAAAACAGCGAAGGAACCGGAACCACTACAAGTCTTAGCGTTGCTTCACAACCAACCGGAAATGGCGCCGGAAACGGAACAGAAAGCGCTAACAACATCAACTCAACTTACGAGTTGGAAGCGTTACCGCAATATCCGGGTGGAATTGATGCCTTTTTAGCAACTGTTGGTAAGCGTTTTAAAACTCCGGAAATGGAAGAATTTAAAACCTTTAAAGTAATGGTGTATTTTGTGATCGAAAAAGACGGTAGCTTATCCAATATCCGGGTAACACGTGATCCGGGATATGGTTTGGGTAAAGAAGCTATCCGTGTATTAAATTCCATGACTACCAAATGGACACCGGGCTACCGAAACGGTCAGCCGGCACGAACTGCTTATAACCTTCCGATAACCGTGAATGTTAATTAAGAAGGAAGAGAAAAGAGAAAAGAGAAAAGATGAAACGCTATATGTAAAAGCCTGTCGGATATAAATCGGACAGGCTTTTATATATTACTTTGGTTTTATGATCTTTTTATACGACTTCTTTTTTAGTATCAAGTGAAAATTTCAGAAAAACAAATCCGATAATTCCGGCCACCAATGACGAAATCAGGATGGCAATTTTGGAAATCGTAATATCTTCAGCCTGCGATTTAAACGCCAGCAGGGTTATAAATATAGACATGGTAAAACCGATACCCGCCAGAAAACCGGTCGCCAGTATTTGTTTCCATTTTAAATCGTCCGGTAATTTACAGATCCCAACAGCAACTACAACAAAACTAAATAAAAATATTCCCAGCGGTTTTCCGATTACCAATCCAAGGAAAATCCCGATACTGTTTTCGTGTACCAATCCTTCCACCCAATCGTTTCCAATAACAATGGCTGTATTCGCTAAAGCAAATAATGGTAATATAAAAAATGCTACCGATTTGTGTAAAGCGTGTTGCATTTTATAGGAAATTGTTTTTTTACCGCCATCTCCAAAAGGCACCACAAAAGCCAGTAATACACCGGTTATGGTTGCGTGAATTCCGGAATTGAGCATAAAATACCACATCAACACACCTCCTAAAAGGTAGGGGAACGGATTATTCACTTTTAAACGATTAAATACAAACAACACCGCCATGATGCCCAATGCAATTCCCAGATTCAGTACAGACAAATGATCGGTATAAAAAATAGCAATCACCATGATCGCACCCAAATCGTCGATCACGGCCAAAGCTGTCAGAAATACTTTTAACGACAACGGCACCCGACTTCCCAATAAAGACAATACCCCTAATGCAAAAGCAATATCGGTAGCCATTGGAATTCCGGCACCCGCCTGTGTTGGCGTACCGTGATTAAAAATCATATAAATCGCTGCCGGAACCAACATTCCGCCAATAGCAGCAAAGATGGGTAGCATCGCATTTTTAATACTCGAAAGCTCTCCCTTGTAAATTTCCCGTTCCAATTCCAGTCCGATCAGGAAAAAGAAAATCGTCATCAAACCGTCATTTATCCAATGTTCGAAGGAATGTGATCCCAACTTAAGATGCCAGAGACTTTCGTAGATTTCCTGAAATCCGGAATTAGCCAGGATAAGGGAAATGATGGTACAAAAAATCAATACAATCCCGGAGGATTTTTCATTATCAAAAAACTCGGTAAACAGTTTGGTCACTTTCATAATACTTCAGAATAAATTAAAAGGCTTTTTAGCTATACCTACAAAGATACATTATTTATAACAAAGCCATTTCCGGACAATTCGCGTCCCCATATAGTCTATTAAAAATGCGTTAAACGGATTATCACAAATAAACAACATTACGTATCTTTGCACTTCAAAATTATCAGTAATGGAAACTGTTTTAGACACGAATATCATTCCGACCGGAAAACCGAAATGGTTACGCGTAAAGCTACCGACCGGAAAAAAATATACCGAATTACGAGGCCTGGTAGACAAATACAAGTTAAATACGATTTGTACATCGGGAAGTTGTCCGAACATGGGTGAATGTTGGGGAGAAGGAACGGCAACCTTTATGATACTGGGGAATGTATGTACGCGTTCGTGCGGATTTTGCGGCGTAAAAACCGGTCGTCCGGAAACAGTCGACTGGGACGAACCGGAAAAAGTAGCGCGTTCGATCAAATTGATGAACATCAAACACGCGGTAATTACCAGTGTAGACCGTGACGATATAAAAGATGGTGGTTCCATTATCTGGAAAGAAACCGTAAAAGCCATCCGCAGAATGAATCCGGAAACCACTTTAGAAACCCTTATCCCGGATTTTCAGGGTATGGAACGCAACATCGACCGAATTGTAGAAGCCAATCCGGAAGTAGTATCCCATAATATGGAAACCGTTCGTCGTTTGACCCGCGAAGTTCGGATTCAGGCTAAATACGACCGTAGTCTTGCCGTATTGAAATACCTAAAAGACCAAGGCATCCGCCGTACCAAATCCGGTATTATGTTAGGTTTGGGCGAAACGGAAGAAGAAGTAATTCAGACCATGAAAGACCTACGCGAGGCAAATGTAGACATTGTAACTATCGGACAATACCTGCAACCGAGTAAAAAACACTTACCGGTTAAAGAATTTATCACGCCGGAACAATTTGCCAAATACGAAGCAATCGGTAAAGAACTTGGATTCCGCCATGTAGAAAGCGGCGCTTTGGTACGTTCGTCTTACCATGCTCAAAAACATATTTTATAATACGGTCAACCCCAAACATACGGACACTGAAATGAATCCAAAAATTAGAATTGCCATTAATGGTTTCGGCAGAATCGGGCGCAACCTGTTCCGATTATTGTTAAACCATCCTACCATAGAAGTCGTAGCGATTAATGATATTGCCGACAACAGGACGATGGCACATTTGATTAAATATGACAGTATTCATGGCGTACTTCCCAATACGGTTACATTTGATGAGACGTCCATTAGTATTGATGGCAAAGCCTTTCCATTTTTCCACGAAAAAGAAATTTCCAAATTAAACTGGAAACCACTTAATGTGGATATAGTCGTAGAAGCTACCGGGAAATTCAAAACCTATCCTTTGGCCGAAGCACATATTACATCGGGCGCCAAAAAAGTGATTCTTTCGGCTCCGGCTGAAGACGATACCATCAAAACCGTAGTATTGGGTGTAAACGACTCGATTCTGGACGGAACGGAACGTATTATTTCCAATGCCAGTTGTACGACCAATAACGCTGCACCGATGATCAAAGTGATCCAGGAATTATGCGGTATTGAACAGGCCTATATCACGACCGTACATTCCTATACTACTGATCAAAGTCTACACGACCAACCGCACAAAGATTTGCGAAGAGCCAGAGGCGCGGCACAATCGATCGTACCTACTACGACCGGTGCGGCAAAAGCTTTAACTAAAATTTTTCCGGAACTGGATGGAAAAATGGGTGGTTGCGGTATACGCGTACCGGTTCCCGACGGTTCCCTGACCGATATCACCTTTAATGTAAAGCGCCAGGTTAGCATTGAAGAAATCAACGAGGCCTTTCGCAAAGCGTCCGAAACTACTTTAAAAGGAACCTTATCCTATACCGAAGATCCTATCGTTTCGGTAGATATTATTGGTAATCCAACCTCTTGTTTATTTGACGCGCAGCTAACTTCAGTAATCGATAAAATGGTAAAAGTAGTGGGTTGGTATGACAATGAAATTGGTTATTCATCCCGAATAATAGATTTGATCACACATACACATGCCAAATAATTAACTATATTTATACGGATTTTTTAAGCAAAGAAATGAAGTATATACTGCTTTTATTATTTTTTATAGGAATTCCCTGTTTTTCTCAGGAAAAAAACGCCCAAATAAAAGTCGATAGCATTACCTATTATTTGGAGTTATCTAATTTCCACAAAAACAATTACACCTATAATAAGGCATTAGAATTTGGTAAAAAAGCGGTTAATTATGCCACCCGAAACAATCTGGAAAAAGGTCTTGCCGACACTTATCTGGCCATTGGTGGTATTTACTATCAGTTAAAAAAAACGGATGACGCGATCGAAAACTTTATTCGAAGTCTGGCGATTTACAACAATTTAAAACCGTCGTCCAACATTGCATTTTGTTATTACAATCTGGGATTGTGCTATCTGGATAAAAACAGTTTTGCGATTGCGGAAAACTATTTTGACAAAGCCATTTCCATCTACGAACAAATACAAATTCCGGATGCAATTGAGTTGATCAACCTGCAAAAAGGGATCATTTATAAGAAAAAAGGAAATATCAACCTGGCCACTGCGCTGTTTAAAAACATCATTTCCAAAAACAATATCGATAATCTTTTCGAAACAAAAGCCGAAGCCTATTACCAGCTGGCCGAAATCAACGAGCGGAACAATCCTAAAAAAGCAATCGATTATCTGGAAAAAGCCAATGTGCTTACCAGCAATAACAATATTTCCCAAAAGCTGAAAATCATTCGTAAAATCAGCACGCTTTACAATAAAACCAACAGTGTTAACCAGTCTTTCCATTACCTGAAACGTTATGTCCACCTGAAAGATTCCCTTTCGGCGATTAACAACGATAGTATTGGTGAAGCCGCATTCGAACGTTATATTGCCAACGAACAGCTTAAGACCATTGAAAAAATGGACAAGGAAAACAAGGAACAGGAAAAATCGATTAAATTTTCCAAGCTGATCAGTATTCTAAGTATTGCGTTGATTTCCATTTTATCGTTACTCAGTCTTTCGCTTTATAAAAACAATATTATCCGGAAGAAAACCAACCAGCTTTTAAAAGAAAAAAATCTGGAACTGGAAGTTCAGAAAGAACGCGCCGAACGCGCTTCGAAAGCACGCTCCGAATTCTTGTCGACGGTGAGTCATGAATTGCGTACACCGTTGAACGCGATTAATGGTATTACGCATATTTTATTGGAGGACAAACCCAAGGAGAGTCAGCTGGCGTATCTGAATTCGCTGAAATTTTCCGGAAATTACCTGTCGACTTTTATCAACGATATTCTCGAAATCAACCGTGTGGAATCGAATGCTTTAGAAGTAGAGCACATCAATTTTAACATCCGGGAATTGTTCCAGAACATCATGGATTCGTTTGTTGAAATCGCCAATAATAACAATGTCATTTGCCGACTCAACATCGAAGAAACCGTTCCGAGTTTCCTGATCGGTGATCCGACCAAACTCTCACAAATATTGATCAACCTTATTAACAACTCGCTGAAATTTACCAAAGACGGCGATGTTTGGGTTAATGTATTTCAAACGGGTAAAGACGGTAATTGTATCGATCTGCATTTTGAAATTATCGATACGGGAATTGGAATCTTAAAAGAAAAACAGGAAACCATTTTCGATAGTTTTACACAAGGTTCGGTAGAAATTAACCGTAAATACGGCGGAACCGGATTGGGATTATCGATCGTTAGACGACTGGTTGAAATACTCGGCGGAAAAATCCACCTGGAAAGCGAACTGGACAAAGGCGCTAAATTCTACTTTGACCTGGCATTCCCTATCGGTGAAGAAATTAAAGTGGAAAAGAAAACCGGATTAGGCTATGATGAACAATGGCTAATTGACAGAAAGATACTTTTGGTTGAAGACAATAAAATCAATCAGATGATCACTAAAAAGATGCTTGAGCGTAAGCAGATGGTTTGTACGATCATCGAAAACGGAGAAGACGCGATTGAACATTTGGACGAACACCGAAACCACTACGATCTGGTATTAATGGATGTCCATCTTCCGGGCATTAACGGAACGATCGCCACTGAAGAAATCCGCAAGTTCGACAAGCAAACTCCGATCATTGCATTAACGGCTATTTCACTGGACGAGAATCGCGAAATGTTACTTTCGTATGGTATGAATGAGGTGATCACAAAACCGTTTGATCCGGAAAAGTTCTACGAGATTATTGCGACCACCATCATTTCAAAAAACGGCAATTAATAAGCCGTTATCAGGTTTTGGATCAGATTTCGAACATGCGGTTCTGCCGCCTGTGCTGCTTCCAATACTTCATCGTGTGTAATGGTATCAATACTGTGTTCGTCGCCCATATCAGTAATTACCGAAATACCGAAACATTCCATCTCCATATGGCGTGCTACGATCACTTCCGGTACTGTCGACATTCCAACACAATCACCGCCTACGGTTTTTACCATACGGTATTCGGCCAGTGTTTCAAACGTTGGCCCTTGTAAGCCAAGATACACACCGTCCTGTACTTCAATTTCTAAAGTAGCGGCCAGCTCTTTTGCTTTGGCGATCATCTTACGGCTATACGGTTCGCTCATATTCACAAAACGCGGTCCGAAACGCTCGTCATTTTTTCCGCGTAACGGATGTTCCGGCATCATGTTGATATGATCTTTAATAATTACGATCGATCCTACTTTATAGTCCGGATTAACACCACCCGAAGCATTCGAAACGATTAATTTTTCAACTCCCAGATATTTCATCACACGAACCGGGAAGGTCACTTCCTGCATCGAATAGCCTTCGTAGAAGTGAAAACGGCCTTGCATGGCTACTACTTTTTTAGTTCCGATGGTTCCGAAAACCAAAGCGCCTTTATGCCCCTGAACGGTCGATACCGGAAAATTCGGAATCTCGTTATACGGTAAGGTAAATTCTATTGTAATATCATTGGTGAATCCTCCCAGGCCGGAACCTAAGATCACACCGTATTCCGGAGTAAAATTTGTTTTTCCTTTAATGTAACTAACTGTTTCTTGTACTTGCTCCCACATAATCTAAAATAGTTTTATCAAAATCGTTTTCATTATTTAAAAATGCGCTAACAATCGGCAGGTAAAACAATTGCTCCAAAGGCAATTTCCCTTCCAGTCGCACATAATCTTTTTCTGTTGTAATAATTTTTCTGGTTCCGGCTTTTTCCAGAATCGCAGCTATATCCTTATCCGTAAAATGATGATGATCCGGAAAGGTCATACAACCGGATGCCTTTACTTTTAGGTGATCAAAAAATGGCTGGGGTTTTGCGATTCCGGCTACCAAAAATAGATTTTCAGGATCCAGGTCGGCAACTTTTAATGTCGTTTTATCCGAATAGACACTGTCGTCGTATTTAATATAGGTAAAAAACAACTGTTGGTATGACTTCAGTTTTAATCGTCCCTTTATTTCATTTTGCTGAATCTGGGTTAGCGATGGCGGACATTTGGTGACCACAATAATCGCGGCCCGTTCTACACCATCCCGACTTTCCCTTAAGTTTCCGGCCGGCAGGATCAGATCATCAATATACAAATCGTTAAAAGCGGTTAACAGGATATAAAATCCGGCTTTTACTTTACGGTGTTGGTAGGCGTCGTCCAGTAAAATTACTTCCGGTTTTGTCAATTCCAGTAATTGCGTAATTCCGTTGGTTCGATTGGCATCGACCGCTACGTTTATATTCGGAAACTTTTTATAAAACTGATACGGTTCATCTCCCAGTATTTCGGCGGTAGCTGTTGTATCGGCCAAAACAAAACCTTCCGATTTGCGTTTATAACCTCTGCTTAGTGTCGCCACTTTATAGGTACCGGACAACAATCGGATCAGATATTCGATTTGAGGTGTTTTACCGGTTCCGCCAACACTAAGGTTTCCAACGGCAATTACAGGCGTATTAAAAAAACTGGATTTTAGTATGTCTTTGTCATACAAAAAATTACGAACCCCGGTAACGCATCCGTACAGGATGGAAAAAGGAAAAAGTATTTTTCGCAAAAAATTCATATTACGAAAGTAGCTATTTTTTATCTTTGAAAATAACTTTTACGACAAGTTTAGACCTTTTCAACCTAAAATGGCCAATAGAACCGGCCGAATTAAAATCCAATCCGATGAAAATAAAAGCAATACTCGACATACTGGAAGAAATGGCGCCACTGGCCTATGCCGAAGATTTTGACAATGTAGGCTTACTCGTTGGCGATGCCAATGCCACCGCAACCGGTGTACTCGTTTGCCACGATGCACTGGAAAATGTAATTGATGAAGCCATCAGCCAACAATGTAATCTTATTGTTTGCTTCCATCCGATTTTATTTTCGGGTCTGAAAAAGATCACCGGGAAAAATTATGTCGAGCGTTCTGTTTTAAAAGCCATTAAAAACGATATTGCCATCTATGCCGTTCATACCGCGTTGGACAACCATCAGCAAGGCGTAAATAAAATCTTTTGTGATGCACTCGGACTTACCAATACCCATGTTTTGATTCCAAAAGCCAATTTTATCCAGAAACTGATTACCTATACGATTCCCGAAAACGCGACGAAACTCCGCAATGCACTTTTTGAAGCCGGTGCCGGAAAAATTGGTAACTACGAAGACTGTAGTTTTACCTCACAGGGAATGGGTTCTTATATGGGTAACGAAAACAGCAATCCGGAAATCGGCGAACGTTTTGAATTTGTAGAAGCTGCCGAAATCAAAGTCGAGGTAACCTTTGAAAAACACCTTCAGGGTAAAATTTTAAAAGCTTTATTTCAAAACCATGTTTACGAAGAAGTTGCTTATGAAATTTATGCGTTGCAAAATACACATCAGAATATCGGCTTAGGAATGACCGGCGAACTGGAAAATCCGATGGATGAATCCGAATTTCTACAACTGGTAAAAGACAAAATGCAGGCCGACGGTATCCGTCACAGTGCCTTTACCGGTAAAAAAATTAAAAAAGTAGCAGTATTGGGCGGATCGGGAAGTTTTGCGATTGGAAAGGCTATTTCGGCTCAGGCAGATGCTTTTATTACAGCTGATTTGAAATATCATCAGTTTTATGAAGCCGAAAATAAGCTACTTTTAGCCGATATTGGGCATTTTGAAAGTGAAAGGTATACAAAAAACTATATAGTTGATTATCTTACGAAAAAAATTCCTAATTTTGCAATCATTTTATCGGAAGAAAATACAAATCCAGTTAAGTACTTTTAAAATATGGCAAACATCAAAGAACTAAGTGTAGAAGAGAAGTTACGAGCACTTTATGACTTACAGTTAATCGATTCACGCATTGATGAAATTAGAAATGTAAGAGGTGAATTACCTCTTGAAGTGGAAGATTTAGAAGATGAAGTAGCTGGATTAAGCACTCGTTTAGAGAAATTGAAAGCAGATTTAGAGACTATCGAAGAGCAAATCAAAGAAAAAAAGAATGCTATCGACGGTCATAAAGAATCGATTAAAAAATATACCGAACAACAAAAGAATGTTCGTAACAACAGAGAATTTAACTCTTTAACTAAAGAAGTTGAATTTCAGGAGTTGGAAATCCAATTAGCGGAAAAACACATCCGTGAGATGAAAGCGTCTATCGAACACAAAAAAGAAGTGGTTTCGCAAACGAAAGAAAAATTAGACGGAAGACAATCGCACTTAAAACACAAAAAAGCGGAATTGGAAGACATCATGTCTGAAACCGAAAAAGAAGAAAACTTCTTATTGGAAAAATCAGCTGAATTCCAGGAGCAGATCGAAGAGCGTTTATTAAATGCTTACAACAGAATCCGCACCAGCGTTCGTAACGGTTTGGCAGTAGTTTCTATCGAAAGAGGTGCATCTGCAGGATCTTTCTTTACAATCCCGCCACAAACGCAAATGGAGATCGCTTCCCGTAAAAAAATCATCACTGATGAGCACAGTGGAAGAATCTTAGTTGACAGCGCATTAGCAGACGAAGAAAAAGAGAAAATGCAACAATTATTCTCTAAAATATAAGTAACTTAAAGCCTCCAACCGGAGGCTTTTTTTATGAAACTGTTTGACAAAATATCCTATTTTATACTAACCAAATCCATTGGATTGTATATTAACCTTATGGGCTTTTTATTCCCTGAAAAAGCTACAAAACTGGCGTATCGTTTTTTTACGGAACCCCGGGAAGGAAAACTCGATGCTACCAAAATTCCAAAAATACTTACCGAAGCCCATCCGGAAACGGTAACTTTTGGTCAGCATCAGATTCAGACGTATACCTGGAAAGGAAATGATCATCGTATTCTATTAGTACATGGCTGGGAAAGTAATGCAGCCCGATGGGAACGCTTTATCGGATGGCTTAAAAAATCCGGAAGTACCATTATCGCCCTCGACGGCCCGGCGCAGGGATTATCCAGCGGAACCGAGTTCAACATTCCCGAATATGCACGTTTTGTAGACGCTATTATGCAGAAATTCAACCCTACGTCTATCATTGGACATTCTATGGGTGGCGCCACCTGTATTTATTATCAGTATACTTATCAGAATCCATTACTGGAAAAAATGGTCATTTTAGGTGCTCCAAGTGAATTTATGATCGTGTTAAACAATTATAAAAAGACTCTAAGTCTGAATAAAAAAGTATCCCGTCTTTTGGAAAAACAGATCATGGAACGTTTTGGCATTGATCCGAATGAATTTTCCGGTAGCCATTTTGCATCCGGTTTTAATTTAAAAGGTCTTATTGCTCATGATGAAGATGATGCTGTTGTTTCGTATAACGAAGGAAAACAGATCGCCGAAACCTGGAAAACAGCCGAATTTATTTCGACAAAAGGATTGGGACACAGTTTGCACGACGACCAGCTTTACCAACGGATCTATCATTTCCTTTTTGAAGCCGACTAATCAATTCACCGGCTATAAATTGTCATTCCTTATTATTTAGCGTATTTTTGCCAGATGGAAGAAAATTTAAAACGACTCAACAAATTCTTATCCGAAACCGGATTTTGTTCCCGTAGAGAGGCCGACAGGCTAATCGAAGAAGGAAGAGTTACTATTAACGGAATTGTCCCGGAAATGGGCACTAAAGTCACTCTTGATGATGAAGTAAGAGTCGATGGTAAATTGGTTCGTGAAAAGACTGAAAAACCGGTATATCTGGCTTTTTATAAGCCGGTAGGTATTGAATGTACGACCAATCAATCCGTTCGCAATAACATTGTTGATTATATTAATTACCCGAAACGCATCTTCCCGATCGGACGTTTGGATAAAGCCAGTGAAGGTTTGATTTTTATGACCGATGATGGTGATATTGTAAATAAAATCCTTCGTGCCCGTAACAATCACGAAAAAGAATATATCGTAACGGTTAACAAACCCATAACCGATCGTTTTATACAACGGATGGGAAATGGAATTCCTATTTTAGATACGGTTACTAAAAAATGTAAAGTGGAGCAAATTAGTAAATTTGTATTCCGGATTATCCTTACTCAGGGACTGAACCGACAAATTAGAAGAATGTGCGAATATCTTGACTATGAAGTAACCGCTTTAAAGCGTATCCGTATCATTAACATCTCCCTTGATGTTCCGGTTGGCCGATATCGCGACCTTACAGAAGGTGAAATCAAAACCCTTAACGAGCTGATTGCCCCTTCCAGTAAAACCGAAGAAGCCAGCTTACCTAAGCCAAATGTACAGTCCAAAACACAACAGTCGGCTACTCCTGCAAAGAGAACTTTTAGTTCCAACAAAGGAAGTAGTAACAATCGAAATACTTCTTATAACAGGAATAAAAATAAATAACATATTACATAAACTGAAAACCGGAGACAACTCCGGTTTTTTTTATGTTTTGTTTGGAACACCTGACAGGTTTTATAAACCTGTCAGGTGTAGAAAGTACAGCCCAAAACACAACGGTCGGCCACTCCAGCAAAGAGAACATTTAGTACCAAAAAAGGTAGTACCAACAACAGAAACACTTCTTACAACAGAAATAAAAACAAATAACATATTACATAAAAAAACCGGAGACAAACTCCGGTTTTTTTATGTTTAGTTTGGAACACCTGACAGGTTTATAAAACCTGTCGGTGTGGCATCTATGGTCAGAAAAAAAACAAAACCCCGGGAATCCGGGGTTTGTAGTGTTTTATTGGATATGTTTTTTTGAGATTTATATAAAACAAAAAACCCTATCCGTTATGGATAGGGTTTTCAAAAGAAAGGCGGCGACATACTC